>Ga0210059_1007547_pt1 | contig 17257 bp, 8 predicted proteins | sample Ectturendosymbi2_FD_188042 | JGI IMG/M metagenome (GOLD analysis project Ga0210059, IMG submission 188042) | Ecteinascidia turbinata endosymbiont from Florida, USA - Sample 2 (SPAdes) (version 2) | ecosystem: Host-associated > Tunicates > Ascidians > Unclassified | place: Key West, Florida...
CGCTGGTTAAAGCAGTATGTAATCATTATCAGGAGTCGTCTGATAACCATCCACATCCGGATTCACAACCTTTTCTGAGTATTGCAAACGCTCTATATGGCAATTTGACACTAACGTTATCAATCAATAATTTTGGTGTGTATCCCATTTCTTTACTTAGTGATCTTTGCAATGTTGATTATGCAATACCGATTGCAGTTTTGACAACGGAATACAAATATGTGGAATATAAATATACGAAGTAGGATTAAATGTGTATTCTGGTGCTCAAAAACGTAAAGAGGAAGCACAACAGCAAATTCAAAGTTCTGCTGCAAAGTTCAGAAAGCTGACATAATTTTTTCTTGCTTCATCACCCCCACTAACAACAATTTAGCTGAAACAGGTGAGTTTGTAGTGCTTTACTAGCAATTATCCAAGTTCAAAGACAAGGTTTTCTTGCCCTTGCTGCTGCAAATTTATTGATTTCTTTCATCAAAAATTGATATAATTTGAAAGGCCACATGTATTGACCTAGGAAATATTTAATGCCATAGGCACTCAGTGAGAAGTTCTTGGCCAGCAATTTTGTGACATGAATTGCGACAATTTCGTCCATCCACAGAGATGTTCAGTTTATAACCAACTCGAATACAAAACACATGTAGCCAGTGTTTTTTTTATGGCGTTTTAGGGACCCGATTCGGGTCCCTAGAATTTCAAATCGGGTCCCTAGAATTGGAGAAAATTATCATCGGGTCCCTTAAATCAGAGAAAATCGGGTCCGTAGAATCAGAGAAATCGGGTCCCTACAGATCTATACCGGGCACCTAACATTTTCCTTAAAAAAAACCTCCATGTAGCAGTAATTGAAAAGTTCACATTTATGACTAGTATACTTAACGCTGTTGCACAGTTTCATTACCATTATGAAAAAGTAGTCAGTATCAGTTGCATTTTCTTGTGATTACACTTTCATCCCCCTATGTTGAGGAAATGCGCAAGACAAATATTAATACATGATTAAATTGATTTTATAATTGATGCCAACCATCAAATCATGATATAAATTCACTGCAAACAACAGGTTGTCCGTCTCAAGTTAAAAATATCTCGCAAAAGCATTTGATACCTTGGTCAAAACAATTTACATGCTTTTGTGCGCCACTGAGCATGTCCATCCGACGTTTTTAGCCATTTACTTCAGAACCTGTTGTTAAAATGTCTTCATTTTCTTCCCACTACCGTATTGAAATTTGGTAATAAGTGAAAGTAGTTATAGCTGGTGCGCTGTTTCAGTGTTTGTCATCCCCTTGTGTTCATGGGAAGGGGGAAATGGGAATTTGCTACCACCTGGAAATTGGGTCTAAGAACAAAAAATTTCTGGAACACCTAATGTCAGCAGCTTAATTGACTTAATTCTTGCAATGACAGTTTCATTCGTCAGTATGACACTCACACCGCACAAGAGCCGGATTCACTGTTCGGGCATCATGCAGTGACGACCGATGAGCTTGCAGGTCACTAAATCCGCTACATTGCCTGCAGAGACAGGTTGCGAAACTTGGGGGAGGATAGTTTTAAGATTAGCCTTTATCGCGTAACAATAACATGGCAACAAAGGTTGAAAGTTACGGGAGTAGACGTTTTGCTGTATGTGACTGTTGAACGCAGACATCTGTGGCAGGTAATGCAGCGAGGCAGCGACTGCTGATAGCAATAAGTCACGGTGTGAAAAGAAACATACGATGTGAAAACTGAAAAGAAATATTGCTGCCAACGAGTTTTATACGGTGTGAAAACAAGCATTACTGCCAGCAAAGCGCATTTTGGGCTGTTGCAGTAACGTGGGTCATTTTCTTTGTGGTGTAGCAAAGGTAAAGCGTTATGTGAACCTCTATTTGCATTTGTGTCGTCAGCAGCCTGAAATGGACAACCGAATGTCGACTTTGCCTACCCTGGAAAAATTTTTGCGGACGCCCATGCCTGTATTATTTGTGTTTACAATCTAACATCTGCTTTGTACTTCGCTGTATAGCCATTTTTGTTTTATTCGAGTACCCTTTGTTCCAGCCGCTCGGTTAGCGTGTCATTGAATGTGCGATTCACCACCAACGGGGTATGCTCGAAGACCTGCAACCATATATATGTGGCGCGAACAAACGAAGACAAGCTCATATATATGTAACGTTTGTGAGTTTTCAGGAACTAATTATTGCATTCCCACACGATGACTAACCGGCCTCCTTCAGAAAATCTTCCCCCCCTGACTCAAACCTCTGGTTACGCCACTGACTGTGGGGGGGCGGCACTTTTCGACTCGCCCCGGGGCGGCACTTCCCCATGTCGGGTCCTTGATCTAATCACAACATTTTGGCTGATAAATCGAGTTAAGTAAATTTTACAAAGTCTTTTAGCTCTGTTGAAACAAGCAGTTAATCTGAGTCAAAAGTAAAAAAAAGGGAAATATCTGATATTGCTTGACTCAACATTAACTCGAGATTGCAAACCAGTGACTCGAAGTGAATCAACAGTTTTTGTAACTCAGCTCGACCAAGAGATGGCTCAAATCTGACAAAGAATCGACAAAATTTAGGGGGACTCTGACTCGAATCAGACTCGCAGGTTATGTGACTCGAAAAAAATGATTCGACCACATCACCGGTTAAATGAAATCACACCATGCCCCAAGTGCAGTATTGTCCTTTTTCTGTGGGAGTAAAAAATACTTCCCCGGAATTTCCTTTTCTAAAAGCAGCCATAAAGGCAAAAATAAAGGTGCGTTTACATTAACAGCTTCGCGCTTTGCAAGCGTCCAAGCGTTTATTAGTTTTATTGCGGCTATGGAAACGGGACGTTAGGCGCTTCGGCTCCGTAACTGGATCCATGGAAAATGGATCGCATGCAGCGCTTGACGCGCGTTGTGAGCGACGGAAGCTGTGGCGAGCTTGATTTCCAGGTAGGTCCAGGCCAGTCTCAGCCTGTATCAGTCAACTGATGAAAGCTACGTTTCGTTTCAAATGATCGGTTGTGGTAGTTTGAATTATTTATACTTAATGGCAGATTTAAAAATGATCTGGAAGCGTTAAGTTTCACAAGAGTAGTATTAAAATGTGCTAGATAAGCGCTAAGAGAAATATTCCATGGACCACGTGACAACCGCATGGAATAAACTGGTTCGAATCAAGTGAAATGAGTGAGTAAAAACTATTGTAAATGTAAAAGACAAGAAAGGAAAACAAGCAAAGACAGAACTTCTGCAAAATTAGTGGAGTCCACTTTTGGTGAAACATTATGAGCAAAGTAAATGTGCAAGGTTTGTTAATGCTACTTTTGATAGAAGTTGAATTTAAACCAGATCAAAGGTACTTTTATGTTCTATCAGTAACGGCTTCAATCAAAAATATTGCAGCGTGGCATCCACTTTCAAAGTTTGGAATCGTGAAAATAACATTTTTCTAGACTACAAATTTGTTTAAAATGTAAAAGTAACAGCCAATTTCAGTGCGTATTGCCTTCAATATTGAATTCTGGAACTAAGAGCTTTGAGTTTAAAATTTTACGTGAAAGGACATCAAATTGAAAGAGGAGAAACGGCGCTCATTATCATATGAAATAAGCTACACAACTCAGCCGCTTTGTAAGCTACAGCTGATGATTTCATTCGCCACATGATCACTGCCCTTCTACTGCATCAATGGTCCTAGACCTAGCCTTTGACTATGCCCAGATAAAAATGAATTGCAGACTTACAACTGAATATGAATAATGAAAGCTGCACATTTACAAATTGCAACCATGTACTTTTGCTAATAACAGAAGCCAGTCAAAAAGTTTTAGAAAACTGAAAATCGCGCTGTCAAATGTATTAACATGATAAACAGGCTGTGGATTTGCAAAAAAGTGTCAGTAATTCAGGCGCAAAAATGTAAAAAGTTCCACGCAATTTATGTTCGATTTTTTTCAAAATTGTGATGTTTTTCAACAGACAGTTTTATCAGTCATTAACAATGCGCCATTAAAGGCCATTCTCAAATTACCCAGCCACCTTAACCATGACTGTAAAATTGGTGTCATAGCAGTACTCAGGCGCGGATTTACCATTAGGCTAAAAAGGCTTAAGCCTAGGGCCCCCGATTTTGGGGGGCCTCAAAATTTTGAGAGTAAGGACAATTTCCTGCATTTCTGTAGGCATTATATTTGTATTTTTGTTTTGGTCCAAATCACGTTTTTTAATATGTCACTAACAAAAGATCTCTATAGAAGAATGAGCGCGAAGGATTGAAGTCAATGACGATGAGCATTCTCTTTTTCTGGCATTGCATATTGGTTACTGTTGCCTTTTTCATTAGTTTCATTGTGACTGTTTTTGTTCCTGACAGTGCCGTAGCAGCCCAACTCTGCTCCCCAAATGCTTAAAGGGGCCCCCCAATGGTTATTTCTGAAGAAATATTTCGACATTACGGCACATCCCGAGGTCAAATGGCCTTCACAACAAGATATCCTAATTTTTGTTTTTTCATTTCACTATTCTTCTAGTTCCATTTGCGGACATAATTTCGGCAGAACTGTTGCCAGAAAGTCTTCAGTTCCATCTAGAACAAGGGTTACCAACACAGTGCTCGCGGGCATCAGGTCGCCTGCAAGGACCACGTTTGTGGCCCGCGGGCCTGTTTTGAAATAGTATTAAGATAATGAGTATCATCACATAGATTAACAACACGATAAGTTGATAACATAATTAAAGGTAAATTGAACTAATTTTTTTATTTCAGAAGTGTGTATCTAGCTAGTAGCCCTTAGCGTTAATCGGTGGCCAAGAAGTAGCTCTCATTCACATAAAGGTTGGTGACCCCTGATCTAGAATATGTTTGGTTTAAAAAGTGATGCGTCCTATAATCAAAATTCCATTGCTAAAATAGTCTATTAAAGCCAATAATGCTGGTGTTTCAACAGCGTTCCTAACCTAACTACAGTGGATGGCCGAAACATGATTTAGTGAAGGCTTCGACATGAAGGTACTCTGGTAAAGTGGCAGGGCCAGGAAAATCAATAAATAAAAATAACAGAAATGGTAACCTTAAAATTATTGAAGTGAAATTGAAAAAGCAAGGAGGGTATGCCTTGCAGACCCTAATCCTAGTTATGCAAGATCCATTCAAGCGCCCACCCGTCTTATACAAAGATCCTTACTCTACATATCATCACATTGTACATTGCGGAAATAAGAGGGAAGCTTTTGTACAGTAGAAAATTTGATTAGATGAATACTGTAACATATGAAATTCAAATTCATAACGGAAGTATTAATCCTATGCAGCAAACCTGAAAAACTGCGTGAACGTGTGTTCCATTCACTTCATCATGTTCATTCACTTTTACTTGGTGGACGTTCGTCACTTTCAGAACAACATAGTTGAATATTTCGTGGATCTTTTTTGGCGTCCCCTTTTGCCTAGCGCCCTAGGCAGCCGCCTAGTTTGTCTTGTTGCGCCGGCACTGATCAGGCGATGTTATTTCAAGTAACTGCGGCAGGTACTGCTCCGTCTATAAATCACAGGACAGAAAAGGATACGGATTAACAAAAACTTCACTGATTTCCAATGTTTCAAATTTAAATTTGGGGAGTTGAAGTTTTGTTTGGAGGTGTTAAGCTCTGAATTTTGTGTTCTCGGTGACAGAGTGGGCCCCCAATTTGGGGGTATGAAAGGCGATTTACACCGCTCTGGTTCCTGATATCAAGGGAATTCAGTGTAAAATAATATGTTTATGAATTGGCACATTTGGTTCAGTGAAAGTAGCAAGCACGTGTAGAACGGATTTGTATGACATCAGTCGTCGCAAACCTTCATGAGAGGCCCCCAATTTCAAATAGCCTAGGGCACCAAAAATTAAAATTCGCCCCTGGCAGTACTCAACAAGTGAGAAACATTAACACAACAATCATGGTAGAGGAGACTTGTGGTTGATCACCTACACATGAGGAATAAGCTACATGAAGGGAAAAACCTATGCGCCAATGAGTACAAAACATCTTAAGTCATTATGCAGAAGTTTTACATGTTGGTAATATGCAGGCTTGAAAATGGAAGATGAAAATGCACACCACACTACCAGAGAATGACGGTGTGCTGGTTGTTTTATATCAATACATGAAATGTCTACCAGGGATATAGGCAAACGTTTGATTAGTGCATTCAATTTTGATATTTGACAGCATGTCAGATCGGGAGCATATGGATGGGTTGTTATTGTTAAACGTGTCCATTCCAACCAATGTAAACAATGAATTACTGGCTTTGTTTATATAATTCGTAAAAATTCAGCGGGTCAGATTAATCGGACCGTAGTTGTCCCGTGCTAATTCGAGACGTGATGGGTAGCTTAATACTGACAAACTTCACAATCATGGAAATTTAGGTTGAAACTCGATATACGTCAGCAGATACGATGTCGTTTAAACTCTGCGAACCTATTCAAAAGTTGGCAAACGAAACAAAAAAGAATCATGTGGACAAACATATATGAACATGCAATTAAAGCATGATGTAAAGTATTAATGCAGTTGACCAATCATTGGATAATATCCTAATATTCTACTGCAGGGGTGGGAAATTAAATTAGGTCGGGGACCACTTTGAGAAGGCCATATTTAGCAGAGGGCCGCACCTTCTGATGGAGGTAGAAACACGGCAAAGGAAACGGAAGCAATTCTTGGTTCACTGTCATAAGTTGGAGAAAATCTTAAATTTTGAAGATTTTTCCTAAATTCTTCTGCGGGCCACTGAAAACGTTGTGACGGGCCGCATGTGGTCCGCGGACTGCTAATTGCTCACCCTTGTAGTTCCGGCACAACAGAGTTGTCTGACATAACTTTAGTTATCATGAGTAATCTGTAATGAGACATTAACTCTACATCAAGCAACTTATCCCCTTGTCCAAGGGCATTGCATTGAAAGAACCTTTGATTTGTGTCATGTTGAAGAAAAACGTAAACCTCTTGACTTTTTTTGCAATCAGAAGCTTTTTAGCGCTCTGTGGTATAGAAAGGGTTGAAACCCAATTATTCTAGAACAACGCACGCATGTTTAAGTAGCATCAGCTAACAAGCGGTAGATTAGATATTACGAACATAACTTCCAACTTCGGGGAGATTTAGCTGGGCCACGAGGTCAGGGTACAACACACAGAAAAAAACAGAAACGATATGTGTGAAACTCCATGTCCGGTATATTTTGATGAAGCTAGAGTGTGTGAAAAGCAAGTCAAAAGCGCGAAAACACCATCAGGCAAAAGTATGTTCAAAACGTTACTGTACTTTCGTAACGAAAAGGGAGTTGACATAATCTACAGGTTGTGCTAGAGTATAATTTCGCACCAAGTACTAGACCTTGAGGAAATTTGATCTAGAATTGTTTGAAAAAAAACTTACGCCCTTTCAAGATTTCAAAACCGCAAGAAACTTTTGTGTTCGATTTATGAAGCACTATGCTGAAAGTGGTTGTCCCAGAAAACTAAAGGAGCCAAAAACACTACCAAAAACTATTTGCTTCTTTTTAGTCACATTACCTATATTTGAAGAAAATGGGGGAGAGTGGGGTAGTGTGTGGGACAGTGGGTAAAAAGGGACAATCAATTTGTGTCTGATCCTTACGCATTAGCGCCGCGTGATGTTGCATGTATGAACGACTGCCATATTTTCTTCTTCCACGTGAAGTTCCGCTTGAAAAGCATTTTCGGCTCAGAAGAGATGCTTGTTGTTTAAAATTAATGTACGCCTTATAAGGGTTAGATATTTGTTTATGGATTTTGTCTGAAATATATACAAATTTTGTGGAAGTCCAATATACCATGCTCACGTGCAAGACGTGCTGTTGAAATTTCCCCAAGAAAATTACTGTCTGTCTTGCATCTAGAGCTCTAGCAAGTTTTGAAAATGAGCACCCTCTTGAGGTAAAATAGAACAGCAAATGCTGAATGACGGGACGTGCCCCAATTTAACTCAAGGTTAGACTGACTGACGGTTTCTAGAAAGAAAGTGGTGTTAGTCCTTTTCAAATACAGGATAACTAAACAAGGTGCAGTTTTGTCTGAAAACGTTAAGGTTTCGGAAAATTTGGGAGTGTGACGGTTGCCTTTCGACCCCCCTCCTGGCTACGTGCCTGGTGAAGTTTTTGGAAGTAGTTATGTTTTTTGCACGGTTTAAACAATTAAATTGTTTTTGTTTAGTTTTTGCAGTCATTTCTTCAACTTAAATTATAGGCCTACATGATATGTCTACTGTAGAAAATATATTCGAAAGACCAACCGAGGGACATGGAGATGCAGACATGAAAAAAGTAATTACTGATGTTAAAGCAAAACTATTTGGTTTAAATGTCGCTTTGCAGGATGCCAATCAAGCAAAGAAACATCAAAGCTTGTATGATTAGGTTGTCACCTATTCCAGCTGCGCAAGTGACTACCAGGAACAGAAAAGCACAAGTGGATTCAGTGCAAACTGTGTCAAAATGGTGCAATGAAAATTCAGTGCCTACCGTGGATAAAACACGTTTTCAGGCGGTATTTACATCTAAGTTGGTTGTAATGAGCTATGCTGTACTCGCTATTTTCGTTGTGTGAAATGAGCGTGCGTTGTTTTATTAAAAGTTGGTACAAAAACAATTTATCAGGCCTGTTGGATAAAACGGAACACTGTTTCCCTTTTTTACGAGCATCAGGGTAAAAGGGGACATTTTAAGAAAAACTTTATCAATGTCCTGTGTTTTGATTTCTTAACAAATTTTATCGTTATTGTGCAAGAATGTTTAGGACATCGCCAGCTTCTCAGCCACCAAAGATCGTGGTAAAAAACTTGTTTACTTTTTGATTTTTACAGAAAAGAAGAAAAGGTGCCCGTTTTACCCCACCTTCCCCATTCTACAAAATGCTTGATTGCAAATAAATGCAGTGTGGGCCTTGAAACTGTTAAAATAATGTTGTGAATTCACGGTGTATTTATACTGAAATGAAAAAAGAATGTCTTCACTTTTGTAAGATCTTTGAAATTCGGCTCGTCGTCATTTGAGCCAGTTCTTCAAAATACTGTTTGGCCGCACTAGATCTCGGGGCTGGTGTTGAGGAGCCATTCAATTGTCTCATTATCCAGAACCGTCAGGCCGTGCAGTCCATGGGAGGTCGATGGATTCGATAGAACCGTCGCCAGAAAGTCTTCAACAAGGGTGCTTTACGTTTGTGCAGGGAGGCTTAAAATTCTGAAAATTTGATAAAAACTCCACTGATTTGTAGTGATTCATATTTTAATTTGGGCGGATTGTGGGAGCTGAGCCCCAGGCCCGTAATCAGCTTGGGACACCAGAGGGGGCGAAGAATTTTCTGGGAACCCAAACTTTTAAGAACCCAAACTTTTAAGCCTTGTGCAATAGTTTAAACTATGTCCAACGCATTTTTCAAGGCAGGAGAAACGTTTTTTAGGGAGGTGGAAAAGTTTTCAAGGTGGAATTGTTATCCATGCGCCCCCTAGTTAGTTATCACCACCCCCATGGCGACAGGACTGGGATTGGACATCCGAGGACAACATGTTCGGCGGTTTGTTCTTTTGCGCCACACTCACAGGCCGCAGAGGAGGCTATACCCCATTTGTTCAAGCAAGAGTGGAAACGTTCGACACCCAGTGCGGTTTTACATACAGCATTCCTGCATGCACTGGTCAAATGCTCGAAATAGGTTGAAGTTAACCGAAGTTGACACTCACACCGTTTATAAAAATGGAGCTGCTCTCGCAAGCAAACAAAAACAGTTGGCGTTTTAGACTCTTAAACAAAGTCTATTAAAATTGGATCTGTCGCAATGTCAAGGAATGCATTCGCAGCCAAGATTCAGACACTGTCATGTAGGTAGAGTATATATTTTGAATCAAATTGAATTGAATTTGCGCTTTTTATGAATGGTACAATAAATTCGTAGCATTCAAAATCTCGGATATTTGACAAAATTTTCTATTCACGAATTTGTCTGCACTATACGTCACTTCGAAAACTTATTAGTGCAAACTGTTGTTTGTTGTACTGCGGCCAAGTGCTGCGTGTTCTGTCTGCGTGTGTCCCAAAGATGAAATAAATTTTTTCGCTCTGCTGTGGACGTTCTACGGGTCCACGGGTCTTTTGACTCGCGGTCAAAAGCTGATGACAAACTTGAAACTTTGAAAATGTGTTGCGAATTCCGTTGTCCCGAATATGAAGAAACTGCTAGCAATGTTCACTTCGTAGAGGTGAGGTTTAAACATGTCTTGCTTCAGCTCAATGTAGGGTTCGCAGTTTCTTTCGTTGCAGTTCCTTTTGTGAAAATTGAGAAAACGAGAAACCTCCTCGTTGGAACTGTGTGTTATGTTATTCACTAGGTTGCGACTCCTCACTCGTGAATGGTTGTGCCACGATATTTGGCTGTGTTATTTTGAAAAAGTTTTCTGATCTCACTTGGCAACCGTCAAATGATTTTGCTTAAATTACGAACTTGAACAGGACGTGTTGTAAGCTGAGCTTCGAAGCTTTTGATTTGGAAAAACAGTCAATGTTGCAATACATTAATATGGAAGTTTACTGGCAGAGCCACACTAAACGTAAAACGGTGCTTGTGTTACAAATAATTAATCGAAGCGTTTCATTTCAAACGATGAAGCATTTGAACAAATTTGATTGTGCTTCAGGGTAATACCGGTTCTTTCTAATATAACAACTAACTCTCTTGTGGACGGCACAAAGGCCGAAATGATACCATGTAAGCGGTTGTTGTTTTATGTCATACCTAGGACTTGTGCAGTGCGCCCTGCTCATCATGAAGTATTTTGCAATAGGGGTATAGGGGGTGCAAAGCGGTGACGCATCCAAAGTTGCTGTTTGGGAGGAGTGAGAAAGCATGATAATACGAGAAAAAAGTGAAGAACAAAATAAAAAGTCCGCCTCAGAAGCGCCGTGTTCGTTTGGGGGGGTGCAATTGCTCCGAACTACACCCCTGGGTCTGCCGCTATAATATGGGTAATATAATCGAATGATATTGATACTTGACGTACTGCATTAGGTGCATATCTTGCACTTTGAAACACAGTCCGTTTTATAGTATTTTCGTCTGACTGTACGGCGTAGATAGAAGACAGACTTAGATGTAACTTTCCTTTAACGGTGAAAGTGTTTGTGATGAAGATTGGAGCAGAAACGTGAACTACATTTAATCAGCTCTTTTCTGAGGAATTCAAATATTGTTTTTTTGAACAACGAAAACAGCTTTTGACTAAAATAGAAGCCGTTGAACGAACATATACACTATAGGAGATGAAAGCAAACGATATGTGAAAGCCTACATTTAAATCTACAAGCCCCTCATTATCCACTCGCTTAATCATGTGCGATGAGCTTTGGAAGAGAGCGACATGATTTTAATGCACAGTATTTTTCAATCTCTGTGCTGCCATTAAGAGCAACGTCGTCACAGTGATAGCATGCGTGACGTTTTTATGCTCTAATCTCGATTAAAGTTTGAACTTCGTATTCTGAATGGTCTAATTTGCCAATCAATAATGAAGTCGCTGCCTATAAGGTTCTCGAAGGCGGATAGTATAGCTGGGACGCGGTGCATTCTTAAATCTGAGGAATAGCACAGCTAGAACGGTTCGTTGGAGAGATTTAAAGCACAACGTTGTGAGAGAAAGTTGCGTGAATCATAGATTAAAAAGATGATTGCTTTTTGCGACCAATTATTTTTATGCTCTCAGGATCGTGTTACGTCAAGGTGACGATTTTCTCGAAAAACGTTTGAAGAGGGAGACTGCGATGAAAAAATACCTACGGCAAACTTTTAAAATCACTAACGAAAGCGCGACAAAGAGGTTCTACATTTTAATACCAACAGTCTTTAGTAAAATTTATTTTATTTTTTTGAGTAGATGGTTTGATTGTTGAGCTGTTTTTCTGGATGGCAGCAGCAAATCTCGGCTCATCCAGGAACGAAACAGCTAGACGCAATGCGGAGCAAATGAGGAAGAACGCTGAAAGGTAACAGTCGTTGATGACTATCTAATCAGACTAAAACATGTCATTCGGTAATGCTACAGCATATGCCTTATAATGAAAGGGAAGACGCCCAAAGCGTTTCGAATGATAACAAAAGATTGTTGCAAATAGTTATATCATCAGCACATATATGGCTGGTGAAGTACTGGTGTTGCCAATCTTTCTATATTTCACTGGTGATGCCTATTCTCTGTTGCATTTGATAAAAATTGTTTATTTGTGGTAAGTCCAGCATTTGTTTAGGCTTTAAAAGTGTGTTTCATGCATTCGTGTTCAGTAGTTTTCTTACTGGAATTATGTTGGTTTTGGCCACATTGTCCTTTTATACCCAACGCAAGCACGGCTGACCCAGCTGAGCGACAACCTGCACCCAATAGGACTTTTAGCGCACGAAAGACCCAGGTCTAAAGTCGTCCCGTAGTGTGACCTAGTAGCTGAATTGACGACATGAGAAAGTGTATCAGGTTGTAATCACCACATCAATCAGAGCCAATGGGTTTTAACAGTTTCTCACTGCACAAGTATTGTATTCGCTCGGGCGTCAAAACATTTTGATCGGACACAAAGGCAAAAAGGACCTTTTGATTGCGCAATGACTTATTCGAGGCAAAATGACCTGTGAAACCATAAATTTTAGTTGTTTCTATGTTCATGGCATTACTTCCTTTCGCCTGGCTAAACCATCACAAACAGTAACACAGCATTCAAAACTTGATAGTCGTTTCGCAGAGCTTTCCTGAAATGCTGGTACGAATTACTTTCATGTGTATGCGGTTCTGGTCCTTCGTCGACCAGTTTGTCGTGCACCAATGCCTGCATGGCCCTCGTCTGACTTCGGCGAGGTGTCCGCAAAGCATCATTGAGCTGCTCGACATATCTTTGCTCTTTCCGGGTCAAAGACACACCGAGTTTCGCTGCTTTTACCTTCAGCATCTCTCGCTGTCCACCCGGGCAGTTTTGCGCACACCGCCCGGCAGACACCAGAAAGCCATTCATTCGCCACAGTGTGAGTCGGGAAACTCGGTTACAGTTTACAACAAGTGAATCCGATCCCACTGACAGCGTGTGGCGATAAGCGATAGAAGACCCTCAAAACGCCAACCGGAAACGCGGGATCCGCTGCGTCCAATTACCGCGCCGGAAGACACCAGAAAGCCGTTCCCTTGCCACAGTTTTGCTGTAAGTCGGGCACTCGGCCACAGTATACACCAAGTGAATCCGACCCCATTGACAGCACGTAGCAAAGGAAGACTCTCCGAATGCCACCCGACTACGCGGTCTCCGCCTCGCCGAATCTGAAGAAATTCGTCCGATGCATCGGTAGCAACTGCTTTCATTAGTACGTGTCTTAAAAAAATGAAGATTTTCGCTGATTTTTTGGAAAAGATTAGCGTGCACGCTCACACAGTTCTTCCAGGTATCAAAGGCAGCGCTCTCTGGTTGGGTTCCAATCATCGGGCGGAGACTGTTTGCTTGATTATAATTTGAATATTCGACAGTTGTTGGCGAATTCTTGGAGATGAAGCTTTGTGCAGGTTTGCGCCATGTTTGAATGTTCAAACGGATGACGATCAGACTTCCGGCTTTCTGATTGGTTGTTGGCTCTTTGGGTGTTGTAAATGTTTCTGCTTCAAATTGTGCTTCGTCATCATCTTTACGGTGGAAGATATGCTGTACGTCTAGTTCCAAAGGGTCAGTTTCCTTTGGATCAGAATCCTTACCAAACCAATGTCGCAGAGCGGCAATGTCGTTGCTTGCTCGTGCGCTGACACAGCTGGAATCGTGTTTTTTCGGGCTTTCAGACTCTCTTCCGATATCGTTGTTTTTGTTGCGGGACACCAAATCCGCCGCAACACTGGATATGCAAATGCGTGCAAAAATAAAGACTTCATCATTTTTAACTTACGGGCACCTATTTTTGACATGTACACGATTTCAAAGTTTTTTCTTCAGTTGGTTTTGTCTTCAGCTTTGTAGTTTTGAGTTGAAGCGCATGAACAGCTCATTCTTGCGTTTGTGCACCTAATGCTTATTTTGATGTGCATATGTTTAGACATAACCAGGACAAATATTTGAGACGGAATCATCACAAAAGGTTTGAACAGAGACGGAAAAATGCTAATGGCGCAACTGTATCTTGCAATTTGAATTAGAATCTGGTGGTGACCATTTTTAGGTTGCTTGCTGAAAATTTGAGAATGTCAGATCAAAAAATTAAAAACTTCGCTTTCCTGCCGTTACTTTTTCTGCAACTTTTGTTTGATCATATTGTGAGGAATGCAGTTACCTCCTAACTTTTTACTATTTTTCGCCCGAGCAACAATCAAAACACAGCTATGTTGCGTTTACGATAAATAGCTAACAGCTGAAGAATTTGATTTCTTGCTCCTTGCAATAAAGACATAAGGAGAAATATTGCAGGTTATTTCACATGTCATCGAAACCAACATGTTTCGAATAATAGGATACGACTTGGAAAAACATCTATAGCTCCCAAACCTGCAAAATGTTTAGGGAATGAAAGAAGATTTACCTTAACAACAATTAGAGTACGTAGGCAACAACATTTGTGGTAGGGGATGAATACTTTTTTGGCGTATTTTGTTTTATATGAAAAGGGAAGAAAAACTGCACTTAAATTTGTTGAAATACATAAATGTTTGGTAGTTTGATTTTTGCCTCGTGTGTTGTTAAAATACTTGTGTGTATCAAAAACAACTTTGCTTAAACTTTGAAGGTTTCAGCAGAGATGCTATTTCCTGTAGCAAACTGGGACAGTGCTTTTAGGGCAAAGTGGGACAAAAGTCTAGACTGCCATTTTTAAAGATTTTGTTGGTATGAAGTTAATTTTACCCTGAAATTTTAATTTTACGTAGCTTATGCTTCCCACATCTTAAATTAAAACCTTCAAGATTGTAGCAATGTGTTTTCTCAAAATGCTTCGTAACTACAAGAGAAAAGTAGAAATGGAAAGCTGACTGAACTTAATATGAATTCTCCAAAAGAGGATTTAAGAAACATTAATAAGATTTCATGCACAGTTGCTGCCAAAAACACCAAGTAAGTAACCGTACTTTGTGATGATATGCAAAGGGAAATATGGAACAGCTTTGTACATCCAATATGGAGGTGTTCCGTCCAAGCATTTAATTTACATTGAATTTTAAAATGAACTAGTCCAGCGTGCAGTGGACATGCGACAAGATTTTCTGGCAACGATTTAACTTACAAGTTGACCAACTGATCAATACGTCCTTGACTTATAGATACTGAAAATCTAATAATATCCATATACCCTTCAACGCAAACGAAATGCAAGCGGCTTCAACATAGATGAAAAAGTTTTAAGGATGTCGTCCGGGGTTAAGACAAAAAAAAGTAACGAACATCGCTCCGGCTGCTGGTTTCAATGGATCTCCAGGTCGGTCGTTTTTTGATTACCTCAAATAAACCCTTCTGTAGAATTAAATTCATCCGATAAGAATATGTAATTCTGATGAAACTGTGGTTACAGTAGTTTCCAGACACGAAAGCCTTTTGACCAATGTGTTTTATTGAAGTAGCAGGCATTGGGTTGAAAAGGGACATGTGTTCTACGTTCGCCTCAGGAACAGAGATATGTCTTCCAAAAGTTTTATTTTTGCGTTGCACCACAATTTCACGGATTTTGCAGTTGGTATTCCAAGGAATATATTAAGTATAACTTTCCATTAAAAATGGTTTGAAAGTCCAAATAGTGCTGTTGCAGGAATTGCGTTTTTTTCTAATTCTTCCGCTTTGCTCTTTCCCAATTTACTCACTTAACGAAAAATGTAGACCTGGTTGTTTCTGATTTAGGCTTCTCCAAGAATTTCCGGAAAGAAAATGTGTATTAAAATCTTGACATCGTTTGTAGTTTGAAGTCTGCAACACAAAGTTTTGTTGCCAGGTTTGCAACCAGTTTGCTGGGTTTGGTGTTACGTGGTATATGCAGTGTTTAACTATTTCGAAGACGTATTTTATTTGCACCTGAATGAACAAATAATGTTGAAAGCATGGGAAAGTGCGATTTCTATTTTTCATTTTATTTCTCGCAAAGTAACAAAACATTTTGAATAAGTTCATAGTGTATATTGATAGGGAGATGTTGTCTATTTTTAGAGCTACAAGTGGACCTTTCATGTGTGTCATGTTGGGGATGGCCACCTTTTTTGTCTCATCTGGCATTATAACATCGTACCATTTCAATGATATGTTTGGTGGATTGATTTTGGGAGCAGGAATATTCTGCTTAGTTGCTGCAGTGACGGTTTTCCTCGAAAAAAAGTGAGTATCACTGACAACTTCAAATTAGTGAAAATTAGGGGCAGACAAGTGCATTGGTAGTTCCTTTACTTCAGGAGTTCCCAACCTTTCTCTGGCCATGTACCCTTCAGCATCTTGACGGGAGAGCATGTGCCCCTAAAATATCTTATGACTAGGGCAAGTTTTTATTGACCTAAAAACTAAATAGATTGACTTAAATATTCAAAAAAATGGCTTTATTGACCTAACAAAATTTAGACTGATTAAATTATATTTCTTGAGATTTTATATCAAAACGAACATTTATTAAAAGAAAACACACAAATTCTCAACGAAACGTGCGACACAAGTCTATGTGCTATTGCGAAATAAGTCTTGCGGCATAACACTGCAAGCCAATCACCAAGTGGACGAATTGAAGTGTAAAATCATGTAATGTTGTACATTTTCGGCCTTGAAGTTCCTCATGGAAAAGCTTCTCTCTACAGAAGCAGTTGTGGGCTGAGAATTTAAAGTAAAGTGTAAACAGCCGGTAAAATATCTTTTCTTTCCATGTAATTATCCGTGATAAATATAAAAAATTGGCTTTATTGCCCTATAAAAAGAATATTGACCTAACGGTAAAAAATTGACTTTATTGAAAGAACTTGCCCTACTTATGAAAACAGTTTGAGTAAAATAACAAAAACCCACTGAACGTAATAGAACTTTTGTTTTTTAGAATATTTATAAATAAATAAAATAAAAACATATATTTCCTTTGTATTGCTAACCTTGAATGTACACCTTCAGATAGGCAAATATTCCTTTAAAGGCGGCTTCACACAGAATCCGGTTACGGCTTACGATCCGGCTTATGGCCAACAGCAGTCTTCACACAAGCTCGGTTGGCCGTATCCGGGTGAATTTTCTCGGTTTCGACCGGCTTC
>Ga0210059_1007549_pt1 | contig 17256 bp, 10 predicted proteins | sample Ectturendosymbi2_FD_188042 | JGI IMG/M metagenome (GOLD analysis project Ga0210059, IMG submission 188042) | Ecteinascidia turbinata endosymbiont from Florida, USA - Sample 2 (SPAdes) (version 2) | ecosystem: Host-associated > Tunicates > Ascidians > Unclassified | place: Key West, Florida...
GTTCCTATCTAACTTTGGCGCGCACACGCCCTTAATCAGGCATAAACGTATGCAGAACACAAGCATGAAGGAATCGTTGGCGCAACAGAAAGTGTTGAAGCTCATCAGTACGCAGAAGCAATTAGCTATCCATCTCGCTGTTTAAATCTTTACGATAGGCTGTGCTCACTGCAACCGTCCTGTGTGGTTTCGTTCTCGGGGTCCCCTGGACAAAGCTTGCATAATTGCGTCGCTTCTCTAGACTGTTTAAACTCTGTTTAGCTTAATTTTCGTTTTCACCTATTTTGTTAACACCTTTTGCGTCGGTCTGCTGTGCAGTCGTTTTTTTCCGAAAAGCGCAAGGCGCATTTTTATGAACGTCACGTGTGCGTCTGCGCTTTTTTACAGATATGCAGTTCGCGGTCATATTCTGCCCGGTCCTTTTTTAGCTTCGAAATCAATTGATTGCAGCTCTGAAGATGATCCATTTGAAAAAATGCAAGTGTGCGATAACGATTGTCGACGATGCGTCTTGTGTCTAACAGAAGAAAGAGAGGTTGTACAAGCCCACCCACGCAAAGTATCAACGAAATCTATGGACAGTATCTATTGAAAGAAATCCTTCGACAGGAGTGAATCAAATACTGTGATGTTACCAAGTATATATTAAGCCTACTGAGAAGGCATCATAGCTCTTATTCAAACAGAATCAAAAATATGAAGTGAGATCAACATGTAGAAACATGGCGAATTTAAGCTGAACAGCAAATAAGCCCTCTGCAGCGACTCAGTCAAACCGAACTTTACCTCAGGACTTAGAAAACGGAATGAATCAGACACTGTCGCGAAGTGCACAGCAATCGCAGTTGACTGTGCAGGGAAATGGAGACATTTTGTTTTTTGCAGATGCATTTTAACCTTTTTGTTGCGTCAACATTACGTAAATGTGTGGTCAACCCGAATACTCGCGATTAGGTTTAGTTCGGATATCACTAATTTTTACTATGCGGATAGCGGCCGCGTACAGTATTTGTATTGTAGCCAACCGGTTAATAACCGCTAATTATTAGACAATTGATTTCACGAGATTCGTGTAATGATTTGATTGTAAAATCATGACACAGTTTTATGGTAAATAAACACATATGTACTAAACGAGCGCATATGAAAAAATCATGCATTTTGTACACTTACTGCTTCTGCAACGCATTTCTCATGGAGAACAATGCAGACTTCGCCTTACGATGCGAAAACACTCTTCTGTGAAAATAGCACTTACGTGGTTTTAGTAGAACTTAGCTCGCCCGCATCAGGAAACAAAGAATATCCAAACTTACTAAAAAAGCGTAAACGTCTTTGTAACGATACTTCTTTATCCGGTTAACCGACAGAATTTTATCCGGAATATCCGAAAGCAAAAAAGTTACCGGTTAACCGATTCCCGCACAATAATCCAACCTTACTCGCGATATCAAGGTTGCGCCTCTGATGCAAATCCTGGTTTTCACAAAGATGTGTTGCAGACACTTGCGTGTATTTGTGGCAGTGCAGGACATCAGTCATGGACGGAGTCCGGTCATTTTATACCAATTTTATGCTTGCAGTTTTTTTCGCGATACATGTTTGTTATGCGGTGCTTCCTGTGAATTTAAGGGCAATTGAATGCCTCGGGTTAACTAGTTGGTTACTATCGCATCTCCGTAGTGGTGCTAATTAATGATTTTGACGCGTCATTAATGCTTTCAATGAAGTGTAACGTAATTTGTATTTCAGAAGCAAAAATAGCAAACCGTTAGTTTGTGAGCAGTAGACCCCCGAAGCATTAAAACCTGGAGGTTTTTCTTGTAGGATTACTTTTCTTTCATGTTTTGTTGCTCTTGACGCACTTGGTTGTCTTGATGCAGTACAGAGTGGTTTCAGGCGCGTCAAACGTTTCGTCACGCCGTCGCGGTAAACACGCGGTCTTCAAACTAGCACCAGGCCAGCAATATTTGTTCAGTGTTCACTGAGTACGTGATTAGCAACTGTCTGATATGGCGTCTTTGTGGCATCAAAGTACTGTAAAAGTTGTGAGGGGTATAAATTAAATCTGCTGACACTATTCATTTTTTTCAAACAGTTTCGTATTGATCTTTTCCCGCAAAACACTTATTTTAAATAGCCTCTTGGAAGCTTACTAAAAGACATAATGCAAAAAAAACTAGAAAATATTATATCTACAAATCGCAAAACACTCCTGCGATCGAATAGAAGTGATGCAGCGAGCTCAGTGCCACGATTTCCTACAAGCACATTTGTGAGAAACGTGCTTGCAGGATACTTGTCTGGCCTCTGAGGAGTTGAAGCCCCTGGTTGTTACGGCGGAAAATTTTGAAAAACCGTCGAATCTCTGACGATAATAGCTCAAGAAGTACGAGTGTTCCGTTTTTAAGCTTCCTGCAATCACAGGCAAAACCATCGTGAACATGCATTTCTTAATGATTGTTGTGGACCATTTGATTCAAAAGCAGTTGCGGGCGTATCGGTGTATAGTACACTGGTCGACGTATGACGTGCGGTTAGCATCCAATTGTTGGCTTCGTTTGAGACACTGGTGAGAAACCACCAACTATCCCATCCTTTTCACATCCTAATTGCACCACTGTCTGCGCGTCATCTCGCCTTCAACAAAAAGATCGTGCATGCGACAAATCGCGCTGTTGTGTATCGCAGTTCGTGGAGCGCGGCGACGAAGCGAAAAGTGAATGGCGAAATTTTGACGTCCGCGTTCGAGCGACAATTTACTGCTTCATTGCATGTTAGTACTTTTAAGTATGATGATTGTTGCTGTGTCTCTCGTTTGTACTGCCTCGTGGCGGGCAATCCTGCTGCTATTTAGAGAAATCGACGTTGCAGATCAAAGTGCGAAATAAAATTTGTAATCAAGTCGATGAAATTTGCAGTACCTCTTGCGTTAAAATTTGAGAAACACTTTAGGTCTTCGATGGTTAATTTTACTTCGTTTTTCTTGCCAAAGTTTGCCCACTTATCCGAAAAGACGTGTTCAGGTTTTGACACTGATCTTCCCAGATAAATTTTCGGCAACTGCGGAGGCAAAAGACTGAATTCGACACAGCGGTAGAAAAAACGAAGTAGCAATAAAAATTTTATTGACTACGCTCGGAAAGTGGTACACTTCTGGTGGGCAATGTCAGGCAATGTTCGAAATAAGGGCAATATTAAACTTTCAAGTGCTGTGGTGGCACTCGTTCGCTGCAGTCAGTGTTGTTCGTGTTGCATCCCACTTTTCTGCCGCTTGGCGTACAGCAGCAGTTTCTTCGCCGACCTTGCTGCTCCCGAACACGTGTCAGTGTCATCAGCCATGACGCAATTTCAGTGGCTCTTCGTATGACATCGTTGCTGCTGACGCGGAAGGATAAGGTTGCGTTGCTTCTGGAAAAATTGTTTGGTATCGTAAGTTAAAAGCTTTCCGATCAAAACAAATTGAAATTGTGGACGAAACAAATCAATGCAATCGATGACAAAAAGAAATAGAAAATATCCGCTTTTCTTTGTACAGGAACACGTTTTCATATTCGTTGTCTGTCAACAGCAATTAAAAACGGCGAATTTCGATTATTCCAAAAGGTTTCAATGCGGCTTGTTTCTATTTGATGTATTCACAGTTTCGGACGTAGTTGTGTGATTGACACGTAAACCGGTTTGTTTTGCACGATCGGCGGTTTTGAAACCCCAGAGCGAAGCATTTACAAACAATTACCACGAAACCGAATGTGCTGCCTGTGTCAGTTCTTCGCAGACCAACTGACGACTTCAACGGGAATCTCAAAGTTACACCGAAGTAAAGTACTTTTATGCAGATTTTACGACGGGAAAATTATATTCCAAAAGCAAAACGTTAGGTAATGTGTAAAACCTGATAAAATCTGTTCACTTTTCACATAACGTTTGTTTTCTGTAAAAGTAGGCTAGAATCACTACAAAACCTTTATTTTTATTGCCTTTCATTATAAACCAATCACCTTTTCACACAGTCATGGCGAATTGATTTTCAATTTCCAAGCAACAAACCATTTATTTCCATACAATATGTGTAGCAGTTTGAATCTCAAATTAGCGCTAGTGCAGACCTCAACGCAGTGTGGGTGTGACTTAGACTTACCATCACGACATTTTGCCATGCGCTTACTATCAGTAATTGATAATATGTGCGAAATGTGAAGCTACTGCGTTAAGTACGCTACGAATTCTGCGCTGTATTGTTCAAAACCACGAGTAATTTTTCAAGTACAGTGCAGTTTCTTGTTTTTAATATTTCAACGAGCAACTAAATTCTAAGTTTGATGCACAGTTGTGCTAGCATTAGAAAACCATTTTTCAAACTAACTTTCCCTAAAACCATGATATAAAACTGGTTGTTAATATCCGCAATAACTAGATGTTCCAGAATAACCCTCAACTAACCGATCAGATTTTCTGAAACACTTTTAATTTTCTCACATACTGTAGTACAGTATATGACTTGCAGGTGAACGTTGTAAAGCAACTGAAAACGTCAATCACTCAAAAGCTAAAAACAGTTGTGTCTGAAGAAAAAATATTTCAGAGTTGTTGGTGAAACAAACAGGAAGTTTTCTATTATATCACTTCTCATTACCGGGGTTCCCACACACTTAGAAATTATTTTCCAAACCTTTTCAATACTGTACTAAATTTAAGAAGTTCAATACCATTACTTCTCTTCATTTTTTGAAATTCATAATCATGAAACTCAATTTTTCACATTACACAACACTGCCTATATAATGAACTGCTTTGGCTTCAGTAAAATTCTGCTCAGATACTTCTGATTTCTTTTCTGTTTAGAATTTCGATACTTTGTCAATACTTAAATGTTTTGACAGTTTTCTTGATTTCAGCCGCAAGGCCCACAAGACATGGCTAGCCCGCATATAAAACAAAGTAAGACACTTGTGAATTTATCATACTCGAGGCAATTATACACGCCCCAACAAACACGAGACGATGCATATTTTGGACAAATACAGTATAATATTTTTCAAGGTCTTGAAAACCGATTTTGAAATGAAATACTTTCTCAATACCGCGTGAGAACCCTTTATTAAGTAACATATCTTGGAAGCGTTTTTGTCCGATACCCACATAAGTTGTAGCAGGAGGCCGGCTGCTCTCCTTACACCCCTTGTCCGCCAAAGCAGTGTGAAGCAGCTCGTGCCGGAGCAAAGCACAAGCAGTGCAGACAGAAAGGCACTTTATTACGAGACAGAAAAGGCACTTTATTACGAAAGTTACCGCCAGAATGCTCTTCCGCTGTAAGGTCCCAGTACGTGAGAGGTCTGCGTCCGTCGTCAATTCCGAGCGAGCGCAGACAAACTGCGGCTGCCGCTTGTTCGGCGAGTGCAGGTGTTCTTTGCCTGTGACGTAAGTGCGCACTGCAGACCATAAAGAGCTCTTTTGCGAACTTTGCGGGTCTTATTCATATGTTCTTCAAGTCAATTCCGCACTGACAGTGCAAGCACTTGGCTAGGACTAGGCCTTTTAAAGTCAATTTCATTTTTCTATTTGCATGACAAACTTGAAAAATCAGCAGCGTCGCCATTCCGTGCCTTTCTTCACTAAAAAATAAGTTTTGAGCAGAGCTTCCGCACACGTAACTGGTGTGTACTGATTTGCGCATTATCGCTTATCACAGGGGTGAATTTTCGTTACCCAAGTTAGAGCACAACACCGCGTCTAAACGAAACTCCGTGACAAGTAGATAGTAAGTCAAGAGAAGTCCCTCTCGCTCCTTGACTTAGTTTTCCTGGAAGATAAAGGTATAATTTTAAGATAAAACAAATTAATGTTTGCTGCCCGCCAGCGATATTCCACAATTCATGCGGCCTGTGATAGTAAATTGGTACCTTGTCCTTGACTTACCAGTTGTTGCGCGACCCTCTTTTGTAGAGGTGTGCCTGTAATGGGCGCAGAGAAAAGCGGTTTGGGTGCACTGCAGTATATTAAGTACCACACCAAGAATGATTGACACCTAATATTACATGCCTGTAGTTCTTTGCGAATAATTGCAACGATAACTTTATTTGTTGCTAGTGGAGAACGAAGTTTCTCGAAGCTCAAACTGATTGAAAGATTTGTAAGACTTCGCCAAGAGCGTTTAAATGGTTTGGTAGCTACGTGCGAAGAATAGGAAGTGAGTTGATAAGCTGCTGGAAGATGAATGCGTTGAACAAACATCTAAAAAATGTAGCTAAATTTATTTTTTCCATTGCCAGTTTTTATTCTTAATCATCGACGTTTTGATTAGTTTTTGTGTCATATTAACTATTTTGCATTTTCTGTCACGTTAACTATGCTGTAGTCTGTATGGACAGCATAATAGATACTACCGACAGCCTTGAAACAGGACTGCGATCGGATCCCTAAGTCCACCTCAACTAGAATTGAAACGAAACCTGAACTTTACCACCTGTTATTTTGTGCGCCTTTTCATTCGAGAGTTGTAACTGTTAAACAATAAAAAATTCTTCATCACAAATAATTCCATGCATCACTTGGCCGGGCCAGGCAGGGACTCACCATGAGCGCGTTCTGTATTTTACTCCGTCGAATAAAACCGTCGAGTTGCAGTAATGGCTCCTGCGTGCTCGGTCGCCGTGCGTTTGAACCTGCGCGAAGATTTGGCCGCGTGCTTAGAACAAGAACAGCTCTGTGCGGCAGGCGTTTTGGCTACGGACGCCATTACATCATCAACGGCTTCTATTCGGGTCTCCGCCGCTGTTCTATACTGGAACTGCTGGCTGCAATGGTCGCACTCCATGCCACTGGTCGTTTCCACAATCCCTACTTTAACAAATGCAGCATGAAATTCGCATTTCCAGTTTTTAAGAACTAAAATTGCGTTATAGCCATGTAATTTATTTTATGCTAATATTTATAGATGGCGCTTTTTCATTTGGATCAACAAATAAATACATTCGGCGTTTCGACCTGTGATCTCATCAGTGGGGCACACTCACTGCTGACGTTTCATGGCGGTATTAGAACCACCAGGAAAATGTTTCTCAGTCATTTGCTGGTGCACGGTCAAGAAGTTACATTTTTGTTAAAATTACAGTTTTATTTCACGTCTGCTCACGTAAAACAAACGCCAATCACTGGTTTTACAGGCAGGCGCGAGGTGGGATGTATCTAAGAGGGGGGACGTTCGTGCTGAAAATTTTTAACTGGCCCATTTCTGACGCCGGATCGGCCCATTTCTGACGCCGGACCGGAAAACAGTTTTTCGATCAATGTGTATGTTTATGATAAAAAGCAGCAATTCGTTGGTTTTCCGCAATTTTTACAAAAACGTAAAGTGAAGAAGAGTATAAAATAAGATTTTCTGAACAATTTGCATCAGCATCACAGTTTTTAATTTCACAACTGTTGTTACTCATTTCTGTCCCAATTTTTTACTGCGCCTTACAAATCTATTTCCTTCCTCTGAAAAATAAAAAACGCCGCCTGCTTTTCACAAATTTAGCAGCGCCAGTGTCACCTCATCTCGCACCCATTCATGCACTGTGCAATAATTGCTATGTACGATGAAGCAACGTATTCAAAGCAATCCATTCTAATTCTTTTGGGTGAAATCGCAGTGCAAGTGACAACAAAAACCAGCTTCCTCGCACGAGCCGCATAACACGTCATGCAACTTACTGTTTGGTAAAGGGGTTTGGCAAGGCCTCGGTCAACAGCTAGTTGGTGAAGAATGGACTTCGGCGTCGTCACCTTAAAGTTGTAATGATTCCTGTCGCAAAACAGACTTGTAATCAACTACAAAATCAGCAGCGTTGCCATTCCATGCCTTCTTCACTAAAAAATAAGTTTTGCGCAGAACTTCCGCACACGTAACTGGTGTGCGCTGATCAGCGCATTATCGGGAGATCCGATGCGAAAAGTTGCGATGTTCACCGACGCGAAATGCTCCGATGTTACCCGATACGAAATTTTCCGATGTTAACCGATGCGAATTCCTGATCTCAGTGTGGCGCTTAGAATTCGAAAATAAGTCGCAATTTATCGAACTACATACAGTAGGTTTACCAGCATAAGTTCGTTTCGTATGTGACGTGAAACCAGCTGCATTTTATCCAGAAACGCATTATTTCTGATTGGCGCCGCACTGTCTGTACCAAATGTATTAGCCATATCACGTGCTTCACAGAGTTCTCAGGCAGTGTCGTAGACCGGAACAAACCGGTGACCGGCAGATCTCACCGGGAAGAAAACGCGGTTTCAACAGCTGTCAACTGTGAGAAATATGCTGAACAACTCCTGTCTACCGGAAAACACAGTTCGTGCTCACCTTTTAAATAGCAAATCCATTGTAACAGATTGCTCTGCAACAGGATTCGGTGTCGGTGGCTTCGTGCCCGGATCGACGACATCTCGCCCGTACAGAAAGTTTTTTCGATCTTTTCTTCTCGTGGAAATCAAGTTCTCGTAAAAATCGCGAAGACCGAACAAGTGGCTGTAAGCGAAGAAAATATAAGAAACAAAACCTTCTTCACGCTGATCTTGTTGCAGAAGAAGCGTCGCGCAGAAAATGCTGCGACTTCTCAAGAACGATCAAACATTCAGAAACAAATCATATCCGCAAGTTTTTCGAATTCGGTGATTCCCCGCATCGAAAAGGAAACGCGGATCGACTCAACTTAGGGAGGAGGAAATGGCAATTGGATAAATCGCTACAGAAAAGAACTACCCTTACCACGTTTCTTCATAAGTGGTCGCGAAAAGAAACCGATGATGGTGTTCCGCGTAGTTCGAATCCGTGTACGCGTGGCCGATCATCGACTTGATCAGAAACGACGCTTGACAAAACGCGAGATCGTACAATAACGCCTGGACGCGCGAAAAATATAATGCTGTCTTACTGTTCGTGATAATGCCAGAGGACATGTGCTTTATGGTAAGAAATAGATTCGAAAATCCAAAAAACACGATTTATAATCAAACAACGCACTTGAAACATTTTTAGCAAACTGAAATAAAACAACGCCGCGTAGCAAACCATCTGACGAGCAATGCTTTCAAAACTCGCGGCACTCTTCTACTGACAATTTTGTTGAGGCTCACTACAACACGTCACAATAAGCCAACTGTCACGCAGTATTATAAACAATAACGAATTGTTAAGTTCAAATAACAAAAGCGACTGTTTCCAGATCAAGCAGAGAAAGCATTAGTCTCCTGTTCAAATTGAAAACACTACCCATAATATTCAACACGTGGTGATGAAGTTTTTTTTGTAACAGTTCAACCTGTTTCGCATCCCCTTGAAATAGCTCTGCGTCCCCCTCTAATAACTTCGTGTCCCCCTTGAAATACCTTTGCGTCTCCCCTCAAATAGCTTTGCATCCCCCATGAAATAGTTTTGCATCCCCCTTGAAATACCTTTGGGTCCCCCTTGAAATAGCATTGCTTCCCCCTTGAAATAGCTTTGCATTCCCCTTGAAATAGCTTTGTGACCCTTGAAATAGCTTGGCGTCCCCCTTGAAATAGCTTGGCGTCCCTCTTGAAATAGCTTTGCGTTTCCCTTCATATAGATTTGTGTCCCCCTTGAAATAGCTTTGCAACCCCTTGAAATAGCTTTGCCTCCTCTTTAAAATAGCTTTGCGTCCTGCTAATACATTATACAATACAATTGCTTCGCGTCCCCCGTGAAATACCTTTGCGTCTCCCTTGAAATAGCTTTGCGCGCCCCTTTGAATAAGCTTCGCGTCCCCCTTGAAATAGCTTTGTATTCCCCTTGAAATAGCTTTACGTCTCCCTTGAAAAAGCTTTGCGTGCCCCCTTTGGATAAGCTTCGCATCCCCCCTTGAAATAGCTTTGCGTCTCCCTTGAAAAAGTTTCGCATCTCCCTTGAAATAGCTTTGCGTCCCCCTTAAAATAGCTTCGCGTCCCCATTGAAATAGCTTCGCGTCCCCCTTGAAATGGCTTCGTATTGCCCTTGAAATAGCTTTGCGTCCCCCTTGAAATGGCTTCGTGTTACCCTTGAAATGGCTGTGGGGTCCGCCGGCTGAGAAGCGCTGCTGCGTAGGACGACACAGCATGCCGCCGTCCAAGGGCGCATGAAGTTGAAAGGACTGCACTGGCAAAGCTCACCAATTTCAAATAATCTGCAATCACTTCGTCCAACGGAAGAATGCCCTCCTTTCTGAAAATGGAACAGTTGAATTGCGCAGACCTCGCTATCATCACAGACGATGCCTTGGTCAGCTGCCTGAACTTTTCTATGTCGTCGTACGTTTGAATGTGCTCCTCCGATCCGCCGCTGCAGAAGACACACAGAAGAGCTATCATCAGTAGATTTCGAAAGTTTACAACTGAAACTTCGAGCACATAATATCGGAAGCAGTGACAACATGAACCATCAACGCTGCCCTCTTATAAACAATCCCGCGCATCGACGGAAGGCAAGCGGATAACTGCTTGCCAGCAATTTGGTTCACTTCAAACCAACCCTTGCCTACCGGAAAAAAACACAGTTCGTTGTAAGAGATAAGTTACTTCCTCCCGGTAAGTCTTTGGCACCTAATCTGTTCCTTCATCCAGAAATATTCAGATTAAGCCGTAGCCCTAAAAACTCGTTCTGTCTTATAATAATCACCCCATTTACATGAGGTACAGGAAATCTACGACAAAACAGCACAACGAATTTTCTAGGCTTACAACATAAGGTAATCGTAAAAAAACATCTTAGAAAAAGCGGCAACGCACATAGAATTTCGTACTATGGTGTTCAGAGTTCCTGCGCAATTTTGAAAATAAATTTCCGGCCTTTTTCCACACTTAAATTTTTCTGATGACATACCCATGTCAAATACAGGCACCATTATAGTTAACAAGATAAAAGTACCATTACCAATCTTGAATGAAATGCATGTCAGAAATCTGGAAAATTATTTTCTTTTTCCATCCTAACAAACCAAAAACGTTTTTTTCCCGCTTTTCCAGGCTGGATAGTTACCAAAGTTTTTACCATAATTTTCAAGACACCGTACGAACCCTGGGTATTGACACCAATCAGAGTAGAAGCTCTCACTTGGCAATGACCGGAACCGAGACAGTGTCAGCCACAGCTCGTATCGCCTCCACCCGGCAAGGATGATGCGACCTGTGCTTCCTCGTGCGGCCGTGCACTGCGATCGCAGAAACTCCCGTTGATTCGATCATTTTTACCAGTTCAAGTGTTTCGTTTAACTGCAAAGGCGTAAAAGCGCGTTTTCATCTTCAACTAACGAAGTTTTAAGCGGAAGGTCCAACCTGCCGTAAGTCTGAGCTAACCAGGTATATTGGAAAATGCCACTGGAGGCGAGGTTACTGGGAATAGGATGAAGCCAATTTGTTTTTTTCTCTGAAAAATTTAGGTCATTTGTCCCGCAACACTAAGCTTATTCACCAGTCTACTTTTTCGGACATTATGACCAGATTGACTTTAATTTTTCGGTCATTAAAAAAATTCGGTTTATGACCGATAAAAAAGCAGAAGACAATGCAGAACTGGCTGCGATGACCACTCGACATTTTCAGCGAGTGGTGCATTCCTAAAGTAAAGAGCTGGTTCAGCAGTGACGTCACGATTGAACTGGTTTGAAAAAAGCCCAGCGGTAAAGTGCACGATATTTGTTAGCAGAGCTTGTTGCAGCCATCTCTTTGCTGTGTTCAGATTGCATTTTTAGCTTTTTCTGTAGCGTTCAATTAGAATTAATCAATGGTTACGCTTCGCAGATTGGTGCCTGTCGGGCACAGTTCCGCGCGAAACCTTGGTCGTTCAAATCAATCAACACCTGGTATTAGTAAATATGATGAAGTGGCATATTACCCGCGATGCAAAAGTATACAAGCTTAGCTTGCAGAACATTTTCTTATGCGGCAGGCAGTATTATTATTGCAGAGAAATTAGCAGTGGCTCATGCTTAGGTAGGATAGCAAGCATTGTGTCACGCAGTGATCAATTTTTAATGCAGCGTTTAACACAATTTTTGGCTTCCTATCCTGATTAACGTTTATTTAACATATGTAACCAGTGAATGAGCGAAACAACCCATGGATTCCTTATATTACGTCACAAAAAGTTCGAGCAAAACCTTTTAATGACGTTACAAACAGTTCGCGCCACGCGTATCTCAGGACCAATAACCTCAGAGAGAACGTTTTGGCAAACGGTATTTATGCTGCATATACTGCACTTTCGCACAGAACTGCTGTTTATTTTCTTTTGTTCACAAATTGTGACGTGCCATGTGGTGAATATAAGTGTCGGCTCCACATGAACGAACCCGAATGAACTCATCAGAACCCGAAAACAAAGCCGGTAACCGCTGATATTTCAATGCGGTTCGGTTGCGGCTTGCACGAAAAAGATTCGGTTAAGGATCAGCAAAAAACAGTGTTAACCGTTTTTTCAGTTATACTTTTCGGTTCATTTTTCAGTTAGCATTTGGTTTCCATCCTTACATTGTTCTTGAAGATGATCGGTCAAAGCGCTCACCACCGGAGGTCGCCCGCGTGCGATTTGGTGTCGCGGTGCAACTGATTGCAATGCACCTGGCATCGCGGGGGTCAAAATGATTGTTATTGGTCTATTTTGGGGGGAAATGATTGGAAGTTGTTGTACCTGAAAACTAAACACGCTTCTGAAAATTTTGGGTAAGATTTGCTCGGTTGCCCCCAAATTCCGGGTCTGCTGGTTTTGTTCTTCGCAACTTCGTATCACGTTTTGAAACTTACTGATGGGTAAACACGAATCTTGCACGTGACAGGTACTGATAATCCATCGACGAGTGTCCGCAGAATGCTTTCAATTTTGTCAGGATGGTCGAGTAGAGCCGAACCCGTCCCTCCCTGTGGTCATGGTAAAACATAAATTTGCCTTCAGTTGCTTAGCAACAATTTCACCATTGTTGAAGTAGCCGACACAGTCACAACAATCTTTTATACAGCACAAAGTTTACGCAGAAGCTTATTGCAAGTGGACACGCAGTCTATCTTTCCACTCTACCATAATGGCATAGCTCAGAAACGTCTCAAAACAGCCTCTACAAATTTTCAGTGCAAACATGTTGTGTGCCTGTTGCATAAAAAAGTGTCAGAAACAACACCCTTCTCTGACTTATCGATGAGTCTAAATCACACCAGCGTCCCCAAAAGCAAGTGTCCTGTACAATACATGAACGTCATACACAAACATCAAACGTATTGTGACTAGAAATTTCTCACCGCTATGGCGGAAGCAGCTGGGCAGCCCATATTGACATCAACGGCAAGTACATCTTGCTCTCTGAAACCAAAGATAAGTCAGCCTGAGACAAACCTTCCATTAAAAAAACTTAACAAAAGCCACTACTGTAAATTTACGGGGCCGTTGTTGCAACATTCACCTGGATTATCAACAGACACAAAATATTCTTTTAGTTCGTTTTGCTAAATTGTTAACTTCAATGTATGCTTTGAAAGTTTTAATTTTGTAAGCTTTAAATGGTTTGGAAGCGAAGCCTGATAACTAAGTTCAAGTTGTTCGAAAGTCATAGCTTTGTTCAATGACAACTATGATACAAAATAACAAATATTCAGCCTTACCAGAATTGGAGCAAGATCTAATTTGACTGATACTTGCAAAATTCTTCCAAAACTTAACCCTAGGCCAGTATTACTCGAATTAGAAAACAATATAGAAATAGATTCCTAGGATCATAAATAGCTTGCAAAATTTCGTTAGGCATAGGCTTTCAAAGAAAATACAAATCTACTGTACCATAAAAAAGTTCTTGGCTTCAGCAAATCTATGAAAAAAGTTGAACTATTACTATCAGTTTGAAAACAACAAAACAAGTTCTAGCCTCAAGGCAAGTTTGTGATGAATCTGTCTGCTTGATTCTGCTTTTATACATTTGCGATGATTTTAACTGGCACATAAGTTGAATAGGAAATGTTACAACGTCTACGACAATTGAAAGCTTTACGTGCTACATGCTTCTGAGCAACCATCTGTCTAGACTCAGTTTTTCTTGCATCTGCTGCAATTGATTTTTTACCTATTTCAACATTTTGTCATACTTAATATTTGATTGTGGTAATAAAAAACATATTTATGACTCATGAAAATCTCCACAGTATTTCAATTTCCTAATTGTGAAGCTTTGTCTAAACTGGCAAGACCCATGTTTTGCCATTGTTTAATCCTACTCTATATATGCTGGAAAAGTTAAATCAACACAATTTTTCCACCAGTTCAAGGACATATTAGGACTAAGCCCAGTTGTAGTACAATTTGTAAAGCTATGAGCCAATGCCATTATTGAACTGCCATTTTTCTCAAATAAAAAATGCAATTATTTATCAAAACAACTTTTTTATGTGCATGCTCAACACAACCACATGAAAGAATAAAGCTAATGTACGGTACTGCAGAACATTCTTGCAGTACAAAATACTCTTAAAATACTCTACACAAATTTTCATCAATGTGTTAGCAAACAGGCATTTCAGTTATGTTTCAATGGATGTGGATGCTATTTGCATGAGGCAATTTGCTGTATAGGAACTGTCATAAAGTCGACAACAGAGGTTCCCAACCTTGGGTACATGTACACCTAGGGGTACATTTGCCTATCCAAAGGGGTACATTTAAGGTTAGCAATAGAAGAGAAATATATATTTACACATCTTTTATTTCCAAATATTTATACATATATCAGTGAATATTGTTTTCAAAAGCCATTGTATGCTTATTGTTAAACATATCTAGATTAATCATGATAAAATATTTTGTCATAAGAAATTTCAGGGGTACATGTTCATCTGTCGAAATGCTGAAGGGGTACATGGTTAGAAAAAGGTTGGGAACCCCTGGTCTACAACAACTGAATGCTCTGCATCTGTTACATGCTTTTGAGGAATACTGAATCTGTCTAGACTCTGCTTTCATGACTTTGTGATGATTTGGACTTGCATATATATGTGGTCAAGTAATTAGTCTCCATGTAAGTGACTCAGTTAAATCAATCAGCAAATCTTTTTAATGGGAAATCAATTTCACAGAACTCTACATGTCCTTATTCCTGAAATATGCAAGCATTACTTATGCTTATCTGTGAAATGCTGAAGGTCTAAGCAAGGGTAGGGAATGCAAACCAAGAAGTGTAAAAGCATAATTTTACCACAAGCATGTCTGAACATGTGCACACTGAAAATGTTAATGCTCATACAAAACCAAAAATTCTGCAAAGAATCAACAGCATTGAAACATGTTGAAATGAAGCAATAGCAAAACACTAAGGATAATGACAACAAATTGGATTAGAACAATTACAATGCTAAGAACAAAATGGTATGAAAAATTTCAAATACTCACACTTGTTTAGCAGCTCTTAGAGCACACTGAGCATCTTTTGTGCCCTGCAACAAATAATCTGTTTTTCAAGGCAAGTTCATAACGTTTTTTTAAGTCAGGGTCAAAAAATAAACTATTTTGAAATGAACCAAAACTGTAAAACTCATGCAGGATATGATCCAAAGTTGTGTAAAGCAAGAATTGAAGTTTACTATTGGAATCTCAAGACTTGGTCTTTAGATGGAATCTCAGACTTAGTCTCAGCCTCAAGACCCATTTTTATGAGCCTCAGTCTCTTGAAGGCTGCAAGTCTCAATTTCTAACCTACTGTCTCAGATCTTCGAACAATCCATCAACATGCCTTAGTGAAGGTCAGGCCCACAACCAGAGGGGGGCGTCGGACAATTGCCCCCCTGAAATTTTCAAAAATATATGTTTTGGTAGGTACAGCAACAAGTTACATTAATTTGCCCCCCCGAAAATATCAGTTGGTTGTGGCCCTGGTGAAGGTGACGAAGGTCCCATAATTCACCTGTTGGCTGTCTGACATATCTTCAACAAGCAGAAAAACAAATTTTGGCCACATACATGAAAAAATGTACCAATATAAAAATTGTGAAGTCAAGAGATTCTGAGAGTAAATCAAGTTCTTTAAAATTTTAAGCTTTTTAAAATCTGACAAAAGGGCAAGTTACTAATTTTAGCACAGTTGCTAAGCTGGACAAAGGTAAGCTGCAATTTATACAATCAACCTGATTGAAAAAAAGTAAATGGAAAAGAGCACTAATGAGTTTGCATATTAAATGTGAAATTTTGTTAAATCAACCACACCAAAATGGTTGCATTCACAAGCTTTTCTTCAGGCTACCTTACCAGTTGCAAAACTAGATTCTGCTTCTCTTCTTCACAAGTTCGAAACCAGAGTTGTCCACTTGTGCCACTGATATAATCTATAGTACCTAAATCATCTATACAGAACACAAGTGGTTATTGTTGTTGATCTCTGGGTAGTCATATGATAAAATTTCTAATGCGAACATAAAAATTTTCTACTTAAATCAAAATGGCCATTTCTTACCATTTACTTTTCTTGTTAGTGTGCCAGCACTTTGTGAAAAGGTTTCCTACACAGATAAAAAAAAATCCCAATTAAAACCTGCAACGTTTGTGCTGGCAGTCATACATTAATTACGTTATGAGGTTCAATTATTCATGCCATTGTTTTCACAAATTTCCTTTCTCAACCAAGTTGCATATCTGACTGAAAAAGCATGCTCTCTTATTATAATTATAATCAATGGTAATTATTACAGCTGCGACAAATTTTAACTTTACATATGAAATTGAAAAACCTACAAACCTCAACAGAACAAAAAATTACTAAAAAATATTAGCAAACAAAATGGCACATAGAATGGAAGGTCTTTATGACATAACTTGGTAGTACACATTCTTGATTTTACTACAGGCAAGAACTTCCTGAATACCAAATAACAAGGGAAGTAATTTAAGCAAACTAATGAGCAGTAAAGACCAAGTAAAGAACATAAAAAACTAAAGTGAAAAACAGCAGAAAGCAAGTTGAAGGACCTGACTAATCATCTTAATCATCTAATTTTAACCAATATCTAAAATATCTGACTTGCTAAGCTAGTACCCATGGTTAATCCCCTATACTAATCTTTCAAATGTATGGTGATTGCATACATCTTAAAGCTTAGAGGATATGCAATAATCAAAGGGCATTTCTTGTCTAACTGCAAGAAGATAAAAACTTTGTATATAAAGGGTAATTAAATGAAAACAAAATGTAAATGTTGGACTTATACTTACATCAGTATAAACAAGGTCTGCTCCATAACGCAAAGCCAGCAAAC
>Ga0210059_1007550_pt1 | contig 17254 bp, 9 predicted proteins | sample Ectturendosymbi2_FD_188042 | JGI IMG/M metagenome (GOLD analysis project Ga0210059, IMG submission 188042) | Ecteinascidia turbinata endosymbiont from Florida, USA - Sample 2 (SPAdes) (version 2) | ecosystem: Host-associated > Tunicates > Ascidians > Unclassified | place: Key West, Florida...
AGTTTAATATTCCTTTAAAATAGTCTTTCCACATTTTAACAATCTCTGAACCACCATTTGCCCCTCCCACCAATGTGGGTAGTGATGAGGATCTGTTTTTGTTATTGACCTTTTGCCAAAATGACTTCTTGGTTTTATCAGCCTGTAATGCAGCTGCTAAGCCATTTGCCTTGTGCATTTCAGCATTTTTGCGGCATTGCCGCAATGAATATTTGAAATCTTTTTTTGTTTCAGTCATGTTTCTGTATATGTCACCAGTCTTGGGTCTATTGCAGTTTACCCATTAAAAAATGTTTTGGTCTTGTTTTACAGACGTACGATCAATTTTGAAAAACCTAGCCTTGAAATGTTTTTTGTAAGAGGTTGTTAAGAAAAAACGTGATCTGAATAAAATAGTCATTGAACAGTTAGGATATAGGAAAAATTAATTTACAGTACATGCATATATAAATGAAACACAGACTGCAGAAACGCCCGTATAGAGTGCATTTAGCTTTGTGAGTCGATTGGTGTTGGCTTGCAATCGCCTTTATCAATGCAAGTTTCGTGCTGTGTGTAAAGTACTCAAGAGAATGGTCAAGCAATAAAAGATCAAAACTGTTTGTCACAGAGTTTAATGCGCGTGAAAATTGAATTAGGCTCGCAACCAGCGTGGGGGACAAAGCGGGCAATCAAAGCCTTCCACGAATTTTATGCATTATTTTAGATGTTCAAAATATGTTATGCTGATCTATGTCTCATATGAAACGCCTGAACAAATTACCGACAACTTGTATTTTAAACTAAGGTCATGTTTCTGCATGGTTCAATTTATTCGCGATAGTAGTTTTGCGTAGAACGTAGTTTATATAGCCTGCGTGCAAAAGATGGTTATTTAGATATTCGAGAGAGAATTGACCAACCACCGTTTCCTTAACATTCCAGCTTTTGTATGCAGCATAAGTGTTGAATGTTTTATTTTCAAAGGTGTGCAATGCGCATTAAGCAGCCGGCATCAGTTCTAAAAAAATAACCCTCCGAACATCATAAATTGAAACCTCTCGATTTACTGTAAAAGCTTTCGAGGAATCTGCCGACGGGTCTGCTTTTATCTTTTTGCGATGATTTAAACTGGCACATGTCTGTAGGTCTGTTCAAGTTACGGATCCCCACAAAGGTGACAAGCAAGCGAATCTATCAAGCTAAATATTTTTTATAGAACATCGATTTCACGTACCACCACGCATCCACAGTACTGAAATCTTATTCATATAAAATATCCTGTCATAAATTTATTTTATTCCCTAATGAAATTAAGTTTTCTTGTCAGTACATTCAATGCCCATACGTACCATTTCGCAATATCTGAAAAACGTTTGCATGAAAATATGCAAAAAACACTAAGAACCACACAGAATTTATTTAACAACTGAGGAAAATCAAGCCAAGCGGTCAGAAAACAGTTCTTTTTCTTATGCGAGGTTGTAGCATCCAAAGTTTGTTGTTACATTCGGACAACGATCACATGCAAAAGTCAACATCATGTGCTTTGCGGCTTAGCACATGGAGGTGAATAAAATTTTAGCAAGATCGTGATGATAAAAGAAATCAACCACTTGACGTTGTGTGGCTGTGTCAGGTAAGAATGATCAAAGAAAATTTTTTCAAGACCAACTCTTCTTGTTTAGCCCAGGCGATGGTCACTTGCAAATAAATGGCATCCTGTAATTTTTACTTAACACATGACGGCAAATAAAATTTCAGCGAATTTGTAATGATAAACAAAGTCCAACTACCAGAAGTATGGTAGGGTTATGTCAAGTTTAAACGTAAATGAGCGAAAGCTTTCGTCAGTGTTAACTCTGCGTGTAGAGTCAAAAGAACGAAAATATGAGATTCGTTGATTTAAATTATGTTCAAGCAAACTCGCGATAACAAGTTTAACGCGAAGTGATTTATCCGTCATCTCCAAGAGAACACTTTCCTGTAGTTCTCCCAGAACGTTTGGTTTTCAAAACGGGGCGGTAGGAGATAGAGCGGACGCGCTGTAGCATCCTCGGAAACCTAAACCCTCAAGTGGCCGGGTATTGTGATTTGGCAACGTCCACAGATTATACTTTTTCAGCAGTTATCACTGATGTTGAAAACTAAAAAATTATTGTGAAGCAATAAACATAGCGTACGCACAACGCGAGTTTTACGCACAACGCGAGTTTTACAGTAGAAAAAGTTTTGGTGTTTGGCAAAGTAGCCTTATTTGATTTTTGCTGAACACCAGAACTTTGAATGAGTAGCAGAAAACAAAAATAATGTGCTTTCGGCGCCTCGTTTAGTGAAAATGTAAAATTCTTCAACGAAAATAGTTTTATACAGGAGACAGATTTTTAGTGAGTGGGAAAAATTACTGATTTGGAGCACGAAGGAATATCTCAAATTAAGTCCGATGTCTAGCAGTATTCCTTTTACAACACAAAGTAACCCAGATGCTTCGAAATGTTTCAAGTGAAGAAAGAAGGGAGCAAACAAAATATACTGGTTAGTGATTTCGGGAAAATGTTTGCAAGACAAATATCACAAGTCCAACTTCATCGGCGAAGATTGCAAAGCAAAGTGCGCAAAAACTTGAAGGTTGGTGCACAACGTTAAAAGCATGACAACTTCAACATTTGGATTTAACTTTGTTCTGCGCATTGGATTCATTGTAAAAGCTTAAAAGGTTACTGCTCGATGTCCCGTGTTGGTATGATACAGTACTATGTAATTAACATAACGAGATGTTGCGGTAAAAAAAATAACCGCAACCGTGTGGTAGGTTTGCTTACTAGCATTGCAACCCATGGAATATAAAGAAGCTTTGCTTTCTGCGCGCGTTAATGATAAGCCGTAAAAAAATTTGCATTTTCAACTTGGTCGGTTTTGAAGAGCGTTTTCCGAGGTGCTTAGGTATATGACAGCTTCGTTGCAAGTAGGAAGGTAGCCCAGCGAGACCGTTGAATTGCAACATTGTATCACAAACATTTCGATTTGGGCAAAACACGTTGCGCAACAACTGATTGTGTTACTTGAAAAGCTAAAGTGGATGTCTGTAATCGCATAGATTATGCTGCTCACGATTGACATCGCTTCGTAGACCAACTGGCGATTTTTATTCAAGTTGCTGTGCATTATTTTGTTCGGCGAAAAGTTTGGTTTTTGACGGGTGCAAAATTTTTGTTGCTGGGCTTGTGAACGTTGTAAGCATCTAAAAAATGCAAATGGTAATGAAAACAGACATTGCTAATATGAAGATGGAGTAATAACAATGTCATTCACGATTCTCAAAGACGATCTTTTTTTCATAAGACTAAAGTCGTCAGATTAGAAACAAGGGATTTATGTAGTTGTTGGAGTTCAGTGAGCTCAATCCGAGGCACGAAGCTCAAAGTGAAGACCCCTGCGACCACGCTTACAAAAATAGCGTTTCCCCAAATTAACTGCAATGTGAAAAAAACGCAGTGACGCCTGCAAAGAAAAAGAACGTGCGATTTAGCAGAAAAGCAACATTTCATTATTGCAAGAAGTTTTTCTTGTAATAATGCTGATTTGAACGAAATTAAATACGACTACGTAGATTCCAAACAGCATTTTTATCTACAGTATCATGTTGCAGCAACAGACATGAAAGCACTTTGCCAAAAGCAAACGACACTTCAAGCAGTGGCGTACCTCGGGTTTCCCGCGCCTGGGAACAAACTGAGTTTAGGCACTCCTACTCAGCCAGTTCGTGGCAGCGTAATATAAAAGAAACACTGCAATCTGATGCTTTACTTGCAATTATCTAATTCAAAGGACAAAGTTTTTTGCTGCTGAAAATTTCTTGATTATTTTGTCAAAACGCTGATAAGATTTAAACGTGTCAAATATTTTTACCTACAAAATATCTAACGCCAGTGACGCTATAGCAAGTTTTGCTAGCATTTTTGTGATCTGAATTTCGATATTCATGTCTGTGGAGATGCTCAGTTTATAGGTGAAATTACATAAAACACAGGTAGCTGCCGTAGCAGCTGTAGGGCAGAGGTCAGTAAAAGTATTGAGGGAAATGCAAACTTATAAAAAACAAAAAATTATTCACCAATATGTTTGTTTCTGTTTAGCAACAATGTTGACCACAAAAATAATAACAGAGAGTGTAGAAATCCATTCCGAATGTTGTGGGTGCGTGAATAGCTGCAATAAATTTGTTTCAACTAGATCTTGTTAACCATGAAATTCCCTATGATACTGTGATGAAAAGTTAGCTCCGCCCCCTTTTGAAAGAACAGGGGAAGCAAGGCCCCCGCTCTCCCCGCGTCCCTGAGAGTAACTGAAAAAGTACACAATTATAACTAATATACTCAACGCTGTTGCCCATTTGCAATTAGAAGTTTGCAAAAGTAGTCAGGATTTATTTAAACACCCAACAAATAAAAATCATCATAATTACCTTCAGAACCACATCAAATCCGTTTCATCATGAAGTTTGTCAAACCATCAAAGATCAAATAATTTCCTAAACATCAGATCTGTTGTCGTAACAACATACCAATAAGGTTTATCGCTGCTCTGAAGCATGCGCAGTTGCATGCACTGTGAATGCTGGATTCCTGTCCATTGTGACGCAACTATAGAATGAGAACGAAGTGGGAAAGTTCGAAAGCCTGGTTATCTGAAAACATTGTGACGCAAACGTCAGTCAAACCACATGCGGGCGCTGGTTGCTGAAGACACATCACACAAGCGACGCTTTACGTCACTAATGTTTGTACTTGCTCCCTTTGCGAACATTGGTGATCTTGATCAGATTTTGCAACTGGGTATCACCGACTGGCATTCAACATTTCGTAAATCGTAGTTACTATCATCCGCTGACATTTGATATTTCGTAATTGTTACGTGACATTCCAACCTCAATTTACGCCCTCAAAATGCTGCGCCCCCGGACAGATGTCTCCTCTTCCCCCTGTCTACGGCCTTGTCTTCAAGACAGAATCATGTTTGCTGCAAGTTATGCATACAGCCAAATATACTGAAGTTGAGGCAAGCTACAAAACTGTCATACTAACATATACTTCAAAACCAAAACCGTAGTTGCACATGGAGCGAAATGTTGAACCCGGTGCCATATTTTTCGCAATGTTGAAAACAAAATGTTGAACCCAGTGCAATATCTTTCCAAGCATTCAGTTCAGTCATACGCAGTTTTACTGGTAGCAGTAGCCAATGCTTCGAAACCCCAACTGCTTCGAGTTTGTCGCTCATGCTGAGTTTTTACCGAACTAACGTGGAACCTATCGATCAGGTCAAAAGGAACCTGACCTAAATCGTTCCTAATGCTGCTGGCTTACCGCAAACAAATCATCCAAAATCAGTGCAAAACAGTGAGAAGAATAATTACTATCAACGTGTGCTGACGGAAGAGCTCTTGCGAGCTTTTTCCTTTGGCCACCTCTTACGCCAAAGTAGCGAATAGCGGTAGTGGTAAAATGTGATAGATCGCTACCGCATCCGTTATTTTTTTCAAAAAAAGCGGCGCTCCCGCTGACGCTACTGGAAAATCAGCTTGCTACAGTAGCTCGTTATTTTAGTAGCTCGCTACTGTTCAGCTCTGATTATTGGGTGGGAATTATTGCAGGTAGCGCATATTCCTACTATATTCTGTGTGTATTTCCATTTTTCTCCACCATTGACAAGCATACATTGGCATGCAATAACCATTGAATAAAGTGTTTTTTACTGCAGGTGAGCACTGAACGAATGTGCTTCCAATTGTGCTTGTTGCACGGTACAGCGATTTCACTTGTTTCTGGATTTCATCATCATCCTACACTTTTTTGTGAGGCATTTCTCAATAAACCAAGGTAGCCTATTTCACTTGGTCAGAAAATTGTACGCGTACACCATTCAGAACAACATTCGATGGAGCTGGTTGTTCATCCTTTCCGGGAAAAAAACACCAGTTGTTTTCTGGCAATTAAAGGTGTTTGCATGTTCAGCAGCATATTCACCGCAAATATTCAGAAGACCTTGGAGTTCACTAATACTGGGGCTGAACACACATATAGATAGCAAGCATTAATTTAATTTAATTTAATTTATTTGTTTGTTAGCAGACACGAAGTCCATAGTATGAACGCACACACTCTGCTGAACGCAGGTTGATAAAAACAGACAATACAGAACGTAGTACAAGACATTGAAGCCGGCGAAATCACAGGGTTACAGACACTTTTTGCAACTGCATTGAAGACAGAACCATAGGGTTACAGACGCATTCTTAACACTACTGTTAGCTAACACGTAACACTTGTTACATCACTACTGCGGAGTAGGGCGCTAATTCCTAACTTGGTCTAGTCTGGGTAAAATGCGAAATTTCTGGCGGCATTCTGTAGATTTTCCCACTAAAAATTATATACAGCTTGCAACACCAGTCGTTTGCCGGAATGGGGGAAAAGTGTGAAGTTTACCGACCAAGCCAAACTATCCTTGATGTATAACTTGATTGTCTCACTGAAGGATGGCAATTACCGTGTTTACGTGACATTTAGTAATTGTGGCCATCCGAAAATTGTGGCAAACATTGTCCACAACGTTGCATCCGCCTGCACATGGGCCACAGTCTATTGTGGCTATATGGACCACGCCGCAAGCAGGACCGCTGAAAGCCACGATATGGTGAATGACACAGAAAAACAAACAATCGAAGCAAAGCCACATTTTAGCCAACGTAAAAAACAATAGAGATTGACATTTGCAGGGAAATGAAACCACTTTTTGTGCAGCAAACAAGCTCATAGGCACCTTTGTTCAGTACAATAGCACAGTTAAAACGTTCTGCTTCGTGCCCATTTCATGCCAATGAATCATGTCTGCCAATTGTACAAATACGCACAGTGCAGTACGCACTGCCTACGATGCCGGTAGATGTAGTACATTGTAAACGATTGCCCGTATTATGTTTCCTACTTGGTCAGGACATTTGATGCCTGGATTAGAAAAAATGTGTTTGCATTTTTGTTAAACGATGTACATCTTCATCCAACTTTTATTCCGCTCACTTCAACTGTCCCATGCTCTTTAAATCTCGATTTTTCTCCCACTGTGTAACCCTTATGTTGATACGACGTATGATAGGCCTACGGTTATTACTTTTGATGCCTAATTTTAATTTTTTGTGAAGGGAAAGATATTCGAAATAAAAGACGTTTGGCGTTCGTTGTAAACGTACGAAGCATAGGCTAAAAAAAAATAAAGTATTGTCCTTTGAGGTAAAATACAATGGGCAACCCTACTACCGCCACCTTAAAACTTTTGAACACGGGAAGCAAAATCGACAATCCAATCAAAAATTGGGCTCGTCCGGGAATTGAACCCGGGACCTCTCGCACCCGAAGCGAGAATCATACCCCTAGACCAACGAGCCGTGCAAGATGCCACTCGTTTATCGATATTTATACCATGCTAAACGTTTCGTCGTTGAGCAGCAGTGTTTTTTGGTTGGCTCTTTGGTGTAAATAGTAACGAGGTGTGAATTTCATCGCATAAAGTTGTTGAACCCTCACTTGCTTACAATGGCCCATTGCCGCAGTAAGTGACAAACATGGTTCATTTGGATTGTTGTTTTGGAAGCATGTTAATGAAAAATTAAGTCGAAGTACAGGTTGCATTAAAAGTGGAAAAGATTGAGCACAAGCAAAAAGATGAGGTTATATGTTCCGACGAACCTGTGCTGAGGCTTTGTTGAGTAAATAGTTAAAGGCAAAAAGCACTAATTGTTCAAGTTTCGGCCATGGCACCTTGATCTTTACATAAATACCTCCGACAACACCAAATACCTGGCTGGCTAAGAAAGCAAAGAATAACCAAATGGTTTACAATTTCTGACTGCTGCAAAATCTGTGTTAAAATAACAAGTTGCATCTCAACATATCCGTAGAAACAAGCCTTAGTTTAGGGTTGAAAAATAAAGTTATAAGAGCGTAGTTTAGACACGCCTTGCTGGGACTGTCGAAAGAACAGACGCAAACAGACTTTGCGTGCTCAATTAAAAAAATATACATTTCAATACTTCTGCAACAATAAATTGACTTCAGATCTGCCAATAAAGACTTCCGTCGATACTTCGAAAATAGTAAGGCTATAAAGTGTTTCTACGTCGCGAATTTCTTTCGTTTTTTTTTGTTTAGTCGTAGTTCTGAACAAACTTGAGTCTGATCAAGACCAAGAAATCTTCTAACATCGTATTACACATTCAACCCAAAGAAACAGCAACACATATCTGCGGTTTGAACGTACCTGTTTCAAATACTACTTCAATAGTCTGTGACTTGGATGCGAATGGAGTTGTTTTGAGGCCATCGGTTAGCGCTAATACAAAATTGTCAGAATGTAATAGCTCTGAGGCTGAGTTATACTTGATCATATCTAAACTTAAACATTATACATCACCACCTGTACTGAAAGTTGTCTATAACTCATTAATCCATCTCTACCTTAATTACTCAGTCCTCAATTGGGGACGTGCTTCAAATACAACCATTCAGCCTCTCATTAAGCTCCAAAATTTAGCTATAAAAATAATAAATCCAACTAACATGGGATCACTAGAAGACCATTTCCAGCACTTAAACATCTTATGCCTTCCCAAACTTTATAGCTTTTCAGTAGGCAAATTCATGCACTCTTATCATAACAAACTGCTTCCAAATCATTTTGATGAATATTTTATTCCACTCAGCTCAATTCACTATCACTCCACAAGACTAGCAACCTCTAAAAACCTGTTTTTACCTAGAGTTAACTCTTGCTCAGGAAAATGTTCTCTTAAATTTATTGGCCCAAAAGTATGGTCTTCAATACCAGACGATATTAAACTTTCAACCACCTTTACCTTTAAAAGGAAACTTAAGAAACACCTCCTACATGAAAAAAATTCCCAACTATGAACTTTAGCAACATTTCATTTGTCCAACAAACAGCTGTGGATTCTAGTATTCTGTAACTCTGTTTTATTATTTTTTTGTGTATTTACTTTTTCGTATTTTTCTGTGTGCACATTCTATACTTTTCGGCATGAAGTACACCTTTTGTTTTTTTCTGTTTTGCTTTGTTTTCTTTTGTACCTCATTAATAAGTTTTTGTAACTTTTTTACTTTTTATATTACTATTTTTTAATTTCTTTGTATTGCTAAAAATACTCTAACCACACCAATTTCCTTCATTTAAATTCGATCCACTCATCTGTGTACATAGGCATGCGCTTTCACCTGTACATTTTCTTCACCATGTTCTGCGTTCATTCGTTTTGTGTTTTCTTTTCATTATGCGTATTTGATCTCCAACTGTTGTTTCTCAACACTTGTCAAAAAGTGATAAACGGGGTTGGTTGACTACTGACTGCCACGGTCTTTCGCCAATCCTATATGACACAGCGCCCATCTTTGTTTACACCGATCAGCTATTATGCCATGGTAATTTCATTTGCTCTAATTTTCGCTAATGGTTGGTTTACTGCATGCGATGGCTTTTATGGTGCTTCTGCTTATTGGCTGAGTCATATGAAACAATAAACCATTACCATTGATATCCAGGGATGCAGTGCTAACAAAAAAGGTATGGGAACGCACCCAAAAAAATAGCTATTTTGAAACAGCTTCAAACTCATTTTAAAGCAAAACTTGAAAAAGGTGTGGGAACGATCCCGCCCCACTACACCCCTGAGCATATCTTTCACTATCAAAATAGTTTTCTGTTGGATTAAGGGAACCAGGTGGGTAGTTAGATGATGACAGACATGTGTTCACTGCGCAGAAAATAACTACCGTATGCAACTGGATTCCACTACGGCGTCATGATGGAAAATATGTTTGCTTATTAAGGTGCTAGTAATTTCAAAGTTATGAAACACCGAACCGACGTTAGATATTAACTCGCAAACGTTAGATATAGTATATTTTTGCAGAGTGTGTCGTACGTGCGGCTCGTTGGTCTAGGGGTATGATTCTCGCTTTGGGTGCGAGAGGTCCCGGGTTCAAATCCCGGACGAGCCCGATCTTTGCTTTTAGGGATGGTTTTGAAAGTTGAAATTTATTCTCAGTTACAATAGAACGGGAGTTTACAACCTTCTGCTATTGCCGGCCACCTTACTTTTATTATATGAGGTACGGCCGCCAATGAGTTCGAGTTATATTTATGAGATACCGCTAAGTGCCAACCAACACTGAACACATTCAAACATAAATCGCGTATTCATTCTATAACTCTTTGCGGCATCACCATCCAGATTGTTGCGTATCGTGTCGACTGATTGTTTTGCCTTGCGTTTGTTTTGCTTCAATATACACCAGCACGGCCGCCAAATCTTATATTTTAGATTACATGTGGACGGCCGCAAATTTCATTATCGAAGGCCGCAGGTTGTGCACCGTTGCAATGGAACATTGTTTTAAAGGTTTTATATGAATGAAAAGATGCATGATCACCGCTCACAGGACATTATATATCATGTCATTTATTTTCAATAGATTCGCTTTAAGTTTCATGTTATTTATGACGTGAACATCACTGAAACAAGGTTTTTGATGCCCTACTGGCTAGGCCACTGTCTTGAGCACACGCAAACAGGGCCGTCACCAGCGGGGGCAGTGGTGCCCGGCCCCCCACCCATTTAAAATATGTTCCCCCATTTCATGTTTGGCCCCCGGGTTGCTGCATACATCCAATATTGTTTCTAAAAAATGTTCCCCCCTTGTGGTTTTTGGCCACCCTGCTGCGAAATCCTGGCGACGGACCTGCAGGGCAAATCGCCCAGTACTGAAAATGTTAGAGACAACATTGACCCAGGTGTTGAAATGTTCATCATGTGCAGAATAAAGATGAGCCGCTGACAACTAATTGCCATTTCGGCAAGTGTTGGCCTTTCGTCAAAATTTAAGAAGCCTGTGCGCGAGACAAGGGCTCTGAGATTTGCAGAATTGTTTTTGAGGAATCGCAATCGCTGAGATATGTAAGCGCGCAAATATGAACGACACATTCTGATGCTGCGTTTTTCAAAACGAAGCAATTTTCAGCATCTTTTATCTTTCTACAAATTTGCAGTTTGCTTAACTTTGATATACGGCAAACAGTTTTATTGCAATTTTTCCACTGGTTGTTGTTTTAATTTTCTTGGTTCATGTGCATACTAGTTTGTTGGTCAGTCGCTTAACCAAAATGAAGCCTGAACTTGAGAAACAGCACCCAAGCATGTTGGCTGAAAGGTGGAACTGCCACGAACGACAATTGTTCACTGACTTCCCGCTGGCTTTTAAGGATCGAAGATGTATAGTAGATCGTTCCAGTCAATGGTCAGAGCCAAATATTTAGTTTCGACAACAAAACAAGAAAATATGTAGTGAATATAGCAGTTTTACAAGCGAATGACAGATCTACCCTGTGGTCTCGCTAACACTGAGCATGGAAACTGTTCCAAATCAGCTGAAACTTAAACCTCACGCGATGAAAGATCGGAAACAGAAAGTAACCCAAGTCAAGGAAATTGCTCGAGCGAATCCTTTGTTTCATCACAGACACGCGTTGCTACCGCACACATCTAACAAAGCGTATTTACAATGTTGAGGACAAACCTCATCCTCGTGCGTCAGTGGATAAACGCTGTCTTAGCAACGCGATAGCGCGCAGCGAAAAACACAAATAAACTTTCTGATTTCACAAACTTGGCAGAAGAGACGATTCCGAAAACTGTATGATAAAGCGGTTCAGCTTGCTGTACGACACACGTATAATATAAAGCAAAAAATGCAATCGAATATTGCGCGGCTCGTTGGTCTAGGGGTATGATTCTCGCTTAGGGTGCGAGAGGTCCCGGGTTCAAATCCCGGACGAGCCCAGTTTTTCATTCGTTTTCCTTGATCGAAAAAAACTTTCTTGATTGAAGTTCGTGAGGTTTTGTCAAGAAATTTGTCGTCTGCTTTTTTTAAAGTCCCCTATTGCTTACAACCAGTCAAAAATTGATTTTGATCAACCATCACTGTAAAGTCAAATGCACTCTCTTCCTACTTGAAACAAGTAAGAAAGAAGGGTACTATTTTGATTGCTAAGTTCAACAGGAATGCGAATTACTTTCTGAAAATTAGCTTGGCTGGCCTATGTTTATTAGCGTAAAGCTAGTCATATCATAAATTCATCGTTAACAATTGGAAGGAACTGACGCAGCATACCGTATAAGCACGAAATGAATAACCACGACAATCGCCAGGAATTTTGCTCTCCTACATTTTACGGTTCCTTTTCTGAAGTTAATCAGTATGTTCATTCGGTGAGCAAGAAAAATAAGCCCAACTGTTTGTCAGATACAGGAACAAAATTACATATCAACTAGTTCGACAGGTCTTGCGAAACAAAATACCCTAACTGAGGTAATTTAACCATTCACAAACCAACACAAGTCTATAACTACTTTGCGCGTCTTTGTTTGGAAGGAGGACTAACTACAAGCGTCGAAGTATCAGAAAGATGGATGAGGAATCATTTTGTGACAGGTTGCTTCTTTTGCATGAAAAATTTGCTTTAATGCGACGATAGAAAGGCTCGTGGCTTTTTTCGAAAATGCACGAAATCATGACGCGAATACCCTTACTAGCGGAGCATTTTCATCATTGCATCACAAGAAATGGATTTGACTGTCTCCGTCTTTTCCGATTAAAAAGTCGCAATAACCATACATACTGTCAAATAGCTCTTGATCAAAAGCTTACATACACTATGCACGATATTTCAGTTGCAACCCTGTTGGTGCGCTGACGTCCAAGTTTACTGTGTGTTCACGCTGCTTTGCCATTTAACATAGGCAGAAACGTTTCTCTGTTGATTCAGTAGCGTTCAAAACCCACAAAGGTATCAGACGAGACCATACTCTTCTGACGTCAATACCTGCAAGTTTGGACTTGATTCGCTGGTTTCGAAGACCACAGGCCCGCAGCACCAAGCGAGTCTCGAACTCGTGGCTGTGTGTAGCCACTACTTCAAGTAGCAGATTCGCGAAAACATCAGCTATGGAATTGTGTCACAGACTATGTCTGACTGACTTGTTCAATGTTTCTTTCACTCTTTCTAATCTACTGCTAATAAATGAGTGAAGTGTCCGTAAGTTCCAGCCAACAAAGAAGCACTTGACACGTATTTGATCCAACTGAAATTATTCGATATTGAAATACCAGTACTAGACAAGTGAGAGTTCTTTAGCAGTGCATTAGGCAGGTTTTCGTGGTCCTAACTGTAACTAGCACAAAAATTGCAACTTAGCAACTTCACTTTAATCTAAAAAAAGAAAGTTAGCAAAATCACTAATGACAGTTACCACTTTAAAAAAACTTTGTTCAGTATCATGCGACTGCAAAAAAACTGAAAAAACAAGAAACGAATTTCTGATTAAGTACAATTCGTTTAGCCCTATACATAAAGTACCTTATGGCACTGTAATACAACAGCAACCTTTTCTCAGTAGTTCCAAATTTAATGCATTTTTGAAAATATTCATGGTTAAACATGGTTATTTTTTCGCCGACGTTACAAGATGACCAATGAACACACCTACGCCAAGAAACAAGCTCAACAATCTCAAGAACAAGCTCATTACAATTTACGCCAAAATTTTCTCATGAATGAAATCTTTTATGAAGCTGCTAAGTGTTCTGATATCGATGTTCTGCAACTCTTTAATTTTGACCAGAGTACTACTCAGAACCGTCACCAGAAAGTTTTCAATAGGGGGGCTTTGCGTTTCTGCGGGGGTCTTGACATTCTAAAAATTGACAAAAACTCAACTGATTTATAGTATGTCATGTTTCAATTTAGGGGGGCTTGGAGCTTTGTTTGGGGGGACTAAGCACCCAAAAGTCCCTCTTGGCGACGGGACTGGTACTACTTTCTCTTTGATTCCGACCAACGTAAGAACAGCACATCGTCACTCACAGAGCGCAACTCACCATTGCTTTCAGCTTTGCAACCGTATCTTGAAAATGCACGTCTTGTATGGTTTGAAGTTGGGCCAGGACGCAAGCGGCCAAATCGATGTCACGTTTCCCTTCCTTTGCCCTTCGCATAAACTCCTGGTACAAAATGGCCGCCTCGCGCAAAAGCGATAAGTGCATCCGCTTCTGATCTGGCTGAAGTTGAAATGCGACGAAACAATCAAAAGACAGTGAAGCAATAATAATAATAATAATCAATCAATGAGAAAGGTGTTTTTTATCAGGGTGTTTTAAGGTGTTCTAGGGACCAGATGCGGGTCCCTAGAATTGAAAATCGGGTCCCTAAAATCAGATAAAATTATCATGGGGTCCCTAAAATCAGATAAAATTATCATCGGGTCCCTAGAATCAGATAAATCGGGTCACTACGGGCCAATACCAGGTACCTAACATTTTCCATAAAAAAACCTGCAATAAATAACAATAATTAATCAATGAGAAAGGTGCTCCACAGAGGTGTGAGATACGTGAAATCCACCTTTGCTCACAAATGTGCAAAATGTAAAACCGGCATCAACTCCAAGTAAGAGAAATTGACAAGCATAGCATTTTCTCAAATTTTTGGCAAAATTTTCAACAAGCCTTCGAATTTCATAATTTTTGAGTTTTTTGTTAAGCCACAATGCCATGAAATGTTACCTCAGGGTTATTTTTAAGGAAAAGGTTAGGTACCCGGTATGGACCTGTAGGGACCCGATTTCTCTGATTCTAGGGACCCGATTTAAAATTCTAGGGACCCGAATCGGGTCCATAAAACACCTTTAAAAAAACTGGTTAACTCAACGTTTTTTTTCCATTTTCGTCAAACCATGACAACAACGCGCATCTTCAAACCAGCCAAGAGCAAAGAGGCACGCAAAGTAAGTGGCAGCTTACCGGTATTGATTTGCGAGATGACTTGTCCTTCCAGTCTTGATACTCGAGTTTGAGTTTTTCTCTGAGCTGCTCCAAGTCGCTCAAGCTTTTTGACAGAAGTGCGTTTCGATTCTCGTTTTTGTCCAGCAAGAAATGCACGAGCATCTGAAAGTGTGTGACTTCGTTTAAGGCTTAAACTTTAAGTTAAGCAAACAAACACGAAAATAATGTTTTCTTCAAGTTGATTTCGCCAGTAGCGACCGCGGAAGCAATCAATGCAACGTCACTTCATCGTATGGGAAATTCTTTCAATCCACTGCTGGGCGACAGTACATCGCGGGACAGGTTTTGAGCAGCCATTCGATTGTCTCATCGTCCAGAACCATCAGGCCATAAATGCGGTCAACGGTCTGTTCTTCTGCGCCACATGCAGAAGGCGCAGGAAGGGCCATGACCCGTTTGTGTAAGCAAGAGATAATTGGACAAGCAAAGATAAAGCTCCTGCTTGAGTTCGACATTTCGCAAAATTGCACTGTATGCATGTGACAATCGTCACGAAGAAGTAGCGACTTGCAAAGATGCACAAATGAAGTTCTTACGCTCAAAAACTACTTTGTTTGTTTTCGCATGTTGAGTTAGGCTTATGACGTGAACGCTATACACGTGACGTAACGTTTTTCAAAAATTATCCACCGTGGCCTTTTGTACACGACCGACACAAAATCACAGGGGTAGTCAGATTGTCACGACTCCCCGCATAATTTTTAGGGTATCTAGTTATTTTGTGCTTTGAGAAGCAGCGTCCCAAACAGAAACGCTGTTGCTCGCCTAAAGTCAAACATTTTGGAACCCCAATTTTTGTCCCCACAAAAGTTTGGACTGGCTGCGCCGTCGGCACAAAACACACAAATTTGGAAACAATCTTCACGCACCTCACGTTCGAGGGCGCCGTGGATTTCCATCAGTTTCGTGGCTTCGATCCACGACGCGACCGGCCCGAGCTGTTTGGCCTGCGACACCTCCTCCAGGCGCTCCCCTACTTCGGGTTGCCAGGCAACACGATGCTCTTGCTTCAAAAGCCGGATGCGGTCCGTCGCCAGGCGTTCTTGGCGGGCGCTGTCTTCCGAGAATCTGGTGGGGGGGTGAACAATGGACGATTTCAAGCACAGCAAACGATTTGCAGGGCAGATGAAGGCGGGCCAGTAAACAGGTTCTAAGGTTTGGGGGAATGCATTTTAGGGGTAAAGATTTTTGTTTTTATTATATGTTTAATAAATACAATAAAATTTTTTCTGGGCACAACAAAAATTGGAGGGAACAAAAAACTTGGGGGCACTGCCCCTGAATGGGGGTGTCCCCGTGGACACGGACCTGCATGAAGGTCACCACAATCTGACAGGCAAAGATGGACCTCCTGCTTGAGTTCGACGTTTCGCAAAATTGCACTTACAAGCAAATGACAATCGTCGCGGGTAGATTTATGGGTTTCTTACAAATTCACAATTTCTGTTCCGCTCGTTGTTCAGTTCGCATCTAATAATGGAACGTTGATGAGGGAATATACAAGACGGGTCAAACTATAGCAGCGACACGATGCAAAATATTATCTGAATGCTGCTACCGACAGTTTTGTAGTTAAGATTGGATGCGCAAAGTTGAATCGGGCATAGGAGGAAAAGGTCTCCGCGAGTGGCTGATCTTTACCATCTATACCCTGACTGCTTCGTTGTTGAAATATAAAAAGAAGAAAAGTATCAATCTTACGGTCGTTCATCGAGAATTGGGTAATAACGGTGGAAACAAATCATCTTTTCAAAAACTGTCACGTTAACCACAGACAGCACATGACTGCAAAGGCGAAGCTGAGAACCTTACTTAAACGTTTCGGTTACAAAACCGTCCAACCTAAATCACATGGGCATCTGTAATTTTGAAATTTCATTACGTTGCATAGACCACCACAACGCACGAAGTTGCAGATATTTTTCTTTTCTTTTTTTAAAAGCGACACGTGTCTTTGCTTTTTTATATCCCGCCAACTCAAAAATACCTCACGACTACTTTAACTTAAATATATATGTTGATCGTATCCGGAAATTTAACTTGCAGCGCGGACTAACTGACGGACTATTTTTTACAGACCTGTTCGGCTCAAACGCCTGCCTCCTCTCGGTCATGGCCACTCCTGACGCGCTGGGCGCGAACCCGACGGCGATCGCGAAATCCTGGGGGGAACCGAGGCCTTCCTGGGCCCGTTCGCATTGCCGGAAAAGCGACGCGAAAAGTGCGACGCGCTCCACTGCACTGCTGGGCGACAAAGCAATTGAGGAGAGGTTTTGCAGCAAATGTTCTTTTTCTCTTTCCTGACG
>Ga0210059_1007551_pt1 | contig 17253 bp, 12 predicted proteins | sample Ectturendosymbi2_FD_188042 | JGI IMG/M metagenome (GOLD analysis project Ga0210059, IMG submission 188042) | Ecteinascidia turbinata endosymbiont from Florida, USA - Sample 2 (SPAdes) (version 2) | ecosystem: Host-associated > Tunicates > Ascidians > Unclassified | place: Key West, Florida...
GAGAAATGGGCGATCTCTTCAACACCCGAAACAAATCTCTGCCCGGGCGATCGTCGATGCCACTGGAAGGACGATTCTTGTGTTGTGCATTGTCTGTACTCGCAATTGCGTTGTATAAGAACTTTCCGCAAAATGTTCTCGTGTCTTCGTCGTTCTGATCGCCGCGAAAGCGACGGCATGGGCCATGTATGTATGTAGTAAAGCGAGGTTCTTCAGTATTTTGAGGTCAAACCTTAAATGGAACCGTTGGAAAATTTCGAGAGACCTTTTCGGTCCATCAAAAGCAGGAAAACCAGGGCTGTGGAGCCGTCGTAAAAATCACACAGTCCCAGCTCCGGAGCTCTCTTCTTTCATGACTCCGGCTTCTGTTCGTTTTCACACGTTTGTTTTTTCAAATGTCTTGGTGTGCCTCCCTCAAGTTGAACGGGAAATGAATTATAGCAAGTACGCAAAACTAAAAGAATATACCAAACTTTTTTGAGTAAATTAACCTAGTAGCTTTTTACAAGCAGCGCTCTTACCATGAGGAAACCTGCGAAAAGCAACAATCACAGGTGCAGACGATTCAGAGAACAGTTACTTGCGAAAAGGTAGCTCAAGGTAACGGTAATATAAACAATTTCTGGAAAGGCAGTCGCTGGTTTTGCCGTCAATGCCTGAGGATTTTCTCTTTCTTACAACCAGAATAAAAAAATGGCTGTTTGGAAAACTACATTTGTGTCCGAGCATTTGAACACAGACCGATCCCAACTGACCACGTGTTTTGCACTGGTTGCATACTTTGCCTATTGCAGTCTTGGCTATTCCTGCTAACAGCGCTTCCCGGGCAAACCATGCAAGAGCGCAAAACGCATAGTTTATTACCTCTCTCATGTGTTCTTTCTAACATGTACACATATGCATTAAAACAAACGCAATTCCTTTGTTATAAGAAATAGTATGCTTCTCGCACGAAATTCACCTTTGAATTTTTTAAAATAGCGGAAATCTTTTGAATTCTCATCTTTTGCACTCATAACAAGAAGTGATAAATCACGAAGTAAAGCACATTTTAACCTGCAAAGCTTAGGAGAAAATATGACTGGTTACCGTGCTGATAATATAAAATTTGTTTCCACAGATGAAAACTTCAAGAAAAGTCCACGTTTGTTTACCTTGATTTTTTATACCCTCCTGAAAATGCACTGCTGTGTAAAACAATGCTAGATCGCGACCAATTAGTCATAACTTTCATGTTATGCAGCTGCTAGTGAGCGTAAAGTTTCCTAGTGAATTTTGCCCGTAATCTAGTAATCCTTGCTAGTAGGCCTAATGGTTTCTAACAAAAATACCTCCTTCACAATGGCGTGCCGTGCATTTCACTCTTAAATCTGCAATGGTGTCATATCTTAATCATACTCCTGCTAACAGCATGATTGCACAACTACAAAAGCTATGGATAATTATATTATGTACCCACTCAATATAGCTCAGCTCCTTTCAGATCGCTACACTACTACAGACCCGGTTTGATCATTGTGACTGGAAAGTAAGATGTTATGGCAGTTACGTTTTTTTACTTCTGCAACAGTGGTTCTCAACCATTTCGCTGACGGGATCCAAATCAAGACCTACAATTTTGTTAGAAAGCCGCACTAAAATTTTTTGACACAAGTAAATTGACACGTTTTTCAATTGACAAGTTTTGTTCTATTGCACCAACGAAGTCTGTTGCAAAGAATATTAGAGGTGTCACTGAAAGACTGCTGAGAGCCGCACACAGAATGCTTGGAAGCTGCATGCGGCTCATAGAAGAGTGTTTGAGAACCATTGTTCTGCGAGTAACACCAACCCTGTTAGCTACAATGCCACAACCTTAACGATTACACCAAGGAAACGTCAAAGGCTTGCAGATCCATTACTGCAGTCTGGTGTCGTAACTCGTAACTGCCTCTCAAATGGCTACAGCTCCAAAGCTCCGGTGTCAAGCGAAATTTCTGACTTCACATCATGTACGCATGAACAGAGTAATATTTTACATACCAAATACGCTGATAAAACTGTTTATTAGGGCTGAGGAATTCGTGTTTAGGTAATTATGTCGGATTTGGGTGAGAAAAAGAAAAATAATTGAGGTCAAGGACTAAGTCCGAAAGTTTTCAATGCTGAAAGTTATTCCCGTACTATAGCTTGTTGTGGGTACCTGGCATCTAACCAAAATGTTTTAATTTACACAACACACAGCAAAAAACTAAATGCCAGATTTTATTTCTTACTTCTGAGAAACAAAACAATTGAAAAACAATAAGAGGTCAGAAATTTCGCTTGACACCGGTATTAAATTTGAACTGAGCTCCGGCTCCACATTTTTAATTTGAGCTCCAGCTCCAGCTCCAGGCAAAATGCCCGGCTCTTGCTCCGCAGCCCTGCTCAAAACGTCTTAAAAAAAACACTAGCTAGTAGTATTTTTCATTTTCAGCGTAACGATCACGAACGAATTACTCCTGTCGGAAATTCAAAACTGCGTTGAGGCTTCCATGTTGAATTACACTTTTCGATGGTGCAAATATCTTGGTTCAAGTGCTAAGGCTTATTGACACCACTGAACCATGGGCTGCCTCAAGCTTTTTTGCAGAGTACAAGTTATGGAAATGTAAAACATATCTTTCCAAAACAGTTGCATGGAGTATTTAGAATTTTGTTTGAGCATTACGAAATGTTCTTATAAATAATTAGAAATATTGCTCCAAATCTTAATTATAAGTTGTTTTTTAATGATATTTATAGAAAACGCTATTTTTACTTTCAAATGTTTGATGCAAAACATCTTTCGTTTCAAAAAGTATGTTGTTATTGGTTTATTTTTTTCGCTGAAAAATACTTCAATTTTACAGAAAATTTGTAGTTTGGCGGTGATAACCCACCACATCGTTACGCGGCTTTCATTAAAGCAAAAGAAAACTGTGAATAGTTGGAACATTCTAAACATTAACGTAGCTGATCAAAGGGACTGGAACAAAATTGAAGATAGGCACCAAGTTTGAATAAAAATTACCTGTTTTGTCAAATACGCTGGTGGAAGAGTTTTCAATTGTTCCAGATGTGAATGTAGAAGAAGCGATTCGGTCAGAGGGACTTGCAGCCACTCAGTCACAGCATATCCAAAAGAGCAGTCTTCAGCCATATTCAGGTCAAGACAGATTTGACCAAACCTTGCATCTCTAGTGATCAGACATAAGACAGTTTGAAACCGGCCAGAACTTTTTCAATGAAGTTGCGAGAACAGTGGAAATGTTTCCACAATCAAGCAAACCTTACCCCATCCATGGAGTCATTCTATCCATGACCTGCTTTGTGATGCAATAACCTGCACCACCAGTTCCATAAATCGCTTTGATCGGCTTTCCTTTGTATGTTGACTGTTTGAAGAATTTACAAATTAAAAAAATAATTATTATTTCGTAAATGGTCATTCTCTATACGTTTCGCACAGAGATCTGCATAATTTAACAAAATTGCATTTCCTAAATTTGACGATAAATTTCTATCATAAAAGGTTCAACAAACAAAATTTTTTCATCAAGATTTTCTAAACATGGAAAACACTGCACGTTCAGGCTTCCTACACAATTTCGAAAATGAATTATCAGACTTATTCCAGACCTTTCCAGTCTTTTTCCAGACTCAAACGTTTCCAAATGGCATATCCAAGTCAAAAAGAGGCACTATAATAATTAACACGTTGAAAGTAAAATTATCAATCTTGAATAAACTATTATAAAGATGCATGGTAAAAAATCAACTCTGGAAAATTATTTTCTTTTCCCATACGAACAGGCCAAAACGTCTTTTTTTCAAGACTTTTCCAGGCTGCAAAATGACAAATTTTTTTCCACAGTCCGCAGGATCCCTGCATGTTTCCATTAAGCCCGTGTTTTTTTATAGAATTTTGAATTTGGGAAATATAAAGGTAGACACCGTTTTTATGTCTCAACAAACAAAACTCTTCCATCGAGACTTTCAAACCATGAAAAACACTTCAGGTTTCCATTAATCCGTGTAAGGGTATTACATTTTAGGTACCGGCATGAACGGACGACTTTTTCTTCCAATGTACACAGGATCTGATGGATTGTGTAGATTTAAAACTTCCAGCAAACGTGGAACATTAACGTACGAGTCATCGTCGAAGTGGCACCACCACTTGAGTCTAGAAAATATACAAATATGTTTCGATTTGAAAGGTGACAGAGAATGTAGTGCATGTTTGAAAGTTCGACAAACTTATATTTTTCAAAGTGTGACGCAATAACCTGCACTTTCTCAACTGTTTTCCAGCTACACAAAAAGAGATTTCGTCGATTAAGAGTCAATATCCTGCCTGCGGAGATGTCCATGCAGGTCTCTTCTTCATTTTCCTTTTAGTGATGGGGAATATTGTGAGAAGCAGAATTATGTGCTACGCGCTTCACCAACGAAACGAAAGGCGCCATTCCGAACAAAATTTTTGTTAACACCAACCTTCATGACTACAATAAATTTAAAAGTGCTTGCAAACAATTGGTCAAATAAAGAGTCTTCCTAAAGAGATAAAATTTCCTGTTTTTGGACGAAATTTCTTATGAAAGGACTTGTTATGTACTAATCTGATAAAAACGTGGTCATGTATGAACGTGTTTTGTTACTAAGTAGCATATTTTGAACGTGGTCTCCTATGAACGTGTGGTCTTATGAACGTGGTTTATGATGAAAGTGGTTTGTTGTAATGTCCGTGGTTTGTTGTAATGACCGTGGTCTGTTAAGAACGCATCTGTTATATACGTGGCCTGTTGATTTTGCAATAGTATCGATCTCAGTGAAACCAATTCATACAAATATTTAGGTCTTATATTTCATGATATTTTGTCGATTAAACGAAAGACCACACTTGGATTTAATCGCATCAAACAGCTTCCACACCTTGTTCCACGCAAGATCCTCTACATACTTTATGTTTTTTGCATTCTCCCAGTCCTAGACTACCGAAATGCGATTTTCGCTAACTGCTCAACCTCAGATAGCTTGCTCCTGTGGCATATACTGTACATACAAAGGCTGCCAAATTAATACTGGGTTGTTTTCGTACATCAGGTAACGCCGCCGTCCTTTCAGATCTCAACTTCATTCCATTATAAAACAGGAAAGATCTCCATACGCTCTTGTTCTTTCATAAAATAAAAACTGGTCTTACCTCTCCTGTCCTCCACTCGTTTCTACCGCTGACCCCAGGAGAAACCTCAGCCTATTCATTGCGTCATGTCAATAATTTTCAGCTTCCCCTCTCCAAACGTTCACTAGTGCGTAACTCATTTTTCACAAAGTATCCTTACTCTGGAACTCCCTACAACAATATATTAAATTAAATTATCTGCTAGTTTTACAGCATTAAAAAATCGCATGACCCACTTTTACCATGGCAAGAAACGCAATACTTAGAACTTAAACGGGTCAGATCAATCCGCCACTTCATTACGCTCTATGTTTCGCCTTGGCCGCAGATCTAACATTAATATGAAGTCCTTTCGTCAGTGTAGCTGTGGGTCTAAGGAAACGCTCAAACACCTTCTCCTGCAGTGCAATTTGTCCTTGCATTATCGCAACGAACTTCACCTAACGCCAAAAATTCCTTGCTCAACGAAAAAAATTTATAATTAGCCACAATACTCTGCCCTCACTAATAAAACTTTAATCCATATTGTCCTGTTTGGCCATCCGGAACTAAAACCAGTGGTTCCCAAATTGGGGTAAATTGCCCCCCAGGGGTAATATGCGATTCTTCCGGGGGTAATGCGGAACCAAAACCACGCTGTTGTTGCATATTATGAGCGATCACTGCGAAATATTGAGGGTGTGACGTTCGCAGAATGGGTAGAAATACAGTCATTAACGTGTGGAGTGATCACATTAACAAGTTTTACCGTTTTAATCCCAGGTTCATCATCATCAACCGGTGGCAAATCAACAGGTCGTGCAGCCCAATATTCCTCTGCCTGCAGCAGAAATTCCCGTCCTTTGAGCCAAATGCCACAATCTTCATCTGGCATTGCTCCTCTTGAAGCAAGATCTGCGGGGTTTCTTTTAGATTCGACGTATCGTCATTGGGGTGCCTGAGAACTACTGTGGATACGAGACAGGCGATTAGCCACAAATACACTGAAACGACGAGATCTATTTGCGATGTACCGTAACACTGTCGTTGAATCAGTCCAGTAAACAGTTCGACAGAACTCCACATCAAATTCCTTAGATATCATTCGAGCTAGTTTTATAGCCAGAGCAGCTGCGGGAAGTTCTAGTCTTGGTATCGTCACTGTTTTTATCGGACACACGTGACTTTCCTAAAACGAACTTACATTGTCTTGAAGTTCCTCTCACGACGCGGAGGTAACAAACCGATCCGTAGCCGACGCTGCTAGCATCACTGAAGCAATGCAGCTTCAACTGCGAATCGTCTCTGCAAACTCCAAACCATCGTGGGATCGAAATATCGCTTGAAGTTTCGGCAGTGCTTGAACCCACTGCAGCCAAAGTTCTTGGAGACCAAGGGGAATCACTTCATCCCAACCAATACTCAGCTGACACAATCTTTGCAGTAAACCTTTGATCGGAAGAATAAAAGGTTGTATAATGCCAAAAGGATCAAATAACTGAGTCGCCTGAGACAGTACTCCTCTGCGAGTGACAGGTTTCTCACGTAAGCTGACGTGAACCTCGAACAAATCCTTTTCAGTATTCCAATAAACGCCCAGAGCTTTGCTTGTTGGAAGATCGCCGAGCTCTAGATCTTTCAAACCCGGTGTAAGTTCATTGGGAGAAAGCGACAAGAGCACCTTCTTGCTTCACTGGAGAATTTGGTTAGTTTGAAACCACCAGAATCTAAAAGTAGTTTTACCTCAATTGCAAGTTTAATGACTATGTCTTCAGTGTCGACGGATTTGACGCAATCATCAACGTAGAAAGGGTTCTTGACGGTAGAAACGGCATCTTCACTGACAGTAGTCACGTTGTCGTCAGCGACTCTTCTCAAGGCGCAACTCGCACAAGCTGGAGAAGATGTCGCGCCAAAAAGATGAACGAGCAATTGGTAGTCAGCTGCAGGTTTCGACAAATCATTAGACGGCCACCACAAAAAACGTAAAGAATTCCAATCACGAGGATCAACTTTGACTTGTAAGCTTTACACTTTGACTCGCATTGACAGTCGCGTGACATATGATCAACACCCAGACAATTAAAACATAAGAGCTTACCCTTTACGAAGTGCCAGCGCTCATGAATGGGTTTACGCAAAAACTTCCGGCATTTCGAAAGCGTGTGGTTGTTACAATTGCTCGCAGCAACCGGGGAAAGGTTTTGGATCGTACAGGGACATTCGAGAGTGCGACATTACCTCAAAAACTGTCGAACATGTCTTTTGTGGAAGGCTAGAGCTTGTGGTCAAGTTATGGCATCTCAAATGTCGCGTTACCCCGGGGTGTTCGAGCCTTTTCGTGTACTGGGGTCGATTACTTTGGACCGATCCTAGTAAAGGTTGGTCGCAAACATGCCAAACGTTACGGTTGCTTGTTTACATGCATGGTGTATCGAGCAGTCCACCTCGAGATGGCTTATTCACTTACAGCAAATTCCTTTTTGCAAGTTCTCTTTAGATTCGTTCATCGAAGGGAACCTGTTCGAGAGATGCACAGCGACAGAGGTACCAACTTCCTACTCGCGGAAAGAGAACTTCGTGAAGGGGTTCGCGTTGGTATCCATCCCTGATTCACGGGTCACTACGTCAGAAAGGCGTGGAGTGGCACTTCAATCTTCTTCTCTCGCCGTCCAGTGGGCAGCGTGGGAGATTCTAGTTGGATCGGTCAAGAAGATTTTACATTCCCTTGCCGGAGAGCGAACTCTGGACGATGAAGCTATCCACTCGTTATTGGTCGAAATTGAAAATATTCCGAACAATCGACCGCTCACACCAGTCAGCGACCACCCACAGGACTTATCGGTGTTGACACCGGCGTCGCTTCTCACCGGAACGCTGGACTCTTCCCTGCCTGCTGATGTCTTTATCGAAGCGGATGGTTTTCGTCGCTCATGGCGTGCAATTGCTTGCTGATTGCTTTTGGAAAAGATGGGTAAGGAGTATCTTCCTCTACTCCAACATCGTCAGAAGTGGTTAAAACCCTCCAGAAATCTTCGGAAAAGATGGGTTAAGGCAGTGATTTTCAACCGGTGTTCCGCGGAAAACTAGTGTTCCGTGAAAGATCGTCAGGTGTTCCGCAGGAAATTTGAAAAGTTTGACTAGTGTTGCATCGAACACCGGTCGAAAATCACTAGTTTAACGCAATGAGCGTAATTATGTTTTCTTTCGTGAAAGTAATTAGTTTTAGGAGCAAACGACTAGGACTTTCTTGTTAATTTTATTAAATTAAAAGAGCCAAAACAAAACTAAACATCATAATTGTGATTATAAAATTTTGTTTGGTGTTCCCCAAAATTTTTTTATTGCATAAAGTGGTCCGTGATGCAAAAAACGTTGAAAAACACTGGGTTAAGGAGTATCTTCCTCTACTCCAACATCGTCAGAAGCGGTTGAAACCCTCCAGAAATCTTCGCGTTGGCGATGTCGTTCTTATGCGTTAGAGGTTAGATAAACACTAAACGTGGCGATTGGCCCAAGGCACTGGCGACGGACACATTTGCCGACAGAGACAATATTGTACGAAGGATTCGAGTGCGGACTGCCAATTCTTCGTTCATGCGTGATGTGAGAAAACTTTGCCTGTTAGAGGCGATAGAGTAATGACGTACCGAGCGTATCTTTGTTTTCGCTGTTTGCATTTGTGCAGTGACTTACATGTTACGTTTCTTCTGACTCTTCTTTATTTATTGATGGATTGATCCAGCAGCGTGTCTTTCTGCATCTATTAGCACTTGCGGCTGTGTAGTGTTGGTTGTTATCGCATGGGATTTATTTGATTGGACTTTTGCGTTGCTCTCAACCGTTCTTCGTTGTAGTCGTAACACTACGTACTGCTTCCTTGAAGTCCATACTAGAGATGTAGTAATTTCGCGCAGGGTGTGTGTGCATGTAAAGTTGTGACAAATATCGAGAAGATTGTCTTTTTTTTTACCTGTAAGTGGTTAGTAAGCCCATTCTGTTTTCACGTTTCTATGTTATGTCAAAATGATTTCGTTTTTCACGGCTTCAATCATTTTGGGGCCGGTATGTAACATTCGCAGAATCGTTGCATGTTTTCGCTTGTCCATTGTCCCTACGCGACGTTTTTCCCTAATTGTGTTAATTGTGCTGGTAAGGCCCCGAGTAATTGACGGGCCGCGTTTTTTGCGTAATTCCGCACACCATGGCGACTGCGTTGTTTTTTCCGGGTCGTTGGAGCGTGTGTCAGTATTTGAATGAGGACGGAGAGGTGGTCCATTACTTTCGAAGACGTGTAGGTCTTTGCAGCACAAGGCTGATATAGCATAAGGCTATTTCTGACACAACACATGAGGTCCTCACAGCATAAAGCTGGTCCTCATAATTTTCGTTTATCACGTTTTGTTGACACGTTTGTTGGCTCGTCAAATTAAAGTAACGTGCATTAACGAATTTTGTGGTTGTCTGTTTTCTTGATGTGGACCTGATTATCAGTCAGGAAGCTACAGAGGGGAATTAAGACACTCGCTACCTTGATTTGGGTAATGGCTCGAACAAGTTGGGGAACCACTGGTTTAAACCATCACTACTGTGGTTATCTTTACACCACTGTCTCGATTTCTTAAGCACAGTCGGTGCTTTCATTTCCTTGTTTGATAATCCCGACTTGTCGACTTTCTGGTGCATCCTACCGGTTATGTTATTTGCCTTTTGCCACTTCCCGATTGTTTTTTTTTGTTTGTTCGTTTGTTGCCGTTTCTAATCTGCTTTACTTTGTGCATATTGACTAGACAAGAGGCATCAACCAGGCCTCGGCCTCGCTTTTTCTCAAAGGCATGTCTCAATGACGTTGAATAGTCGCACTTCTTTCCAAGCAATTAACAATGTCAACTTACATAATTCCATAACATCGTCATTAATAATCCGTGATACGTTAAGTTAATCGATCTGAAAATTAAAGAAATCAAGCGGTCGACGGCTTTACGCAAGATAAGCTGCTGTGATATCAATGAAGCTGCATGGTGCCTAGCAACAACGGTTCAAAGCAGATGATCACCTTTCCCCTCCTGATTTCATGGCAGTTAAGTATTCCATTCCTGTTTTGCAGCACAAATCAAACCTGAAAACAAGAGGTGATGTCACGCTTTCTGCAGAACCCGTTGCATTATTTGCCCTGGTATGGTTTGATGATATAACCCCAACATTTTGACATGCTACGTGCAGTAGAAAGTACGTAGAGTACACTGTGCACAATTTACATGCTGGCCGACCGTTTTGTTTTCAGCCTATTATCATGAGCGACATTTGCTCCAACCAGTAAAATATACAAAGTGGCCATGAATGCCATACAAACTTTAGGATCATGCAATTATCTTTCATTATTCAATATAGACACGCACATATCATTGGTAAAACATGCGTTTGGCTTACCAAAAAATATGCTACAGTTTTGTGACTATCCTTACTAAAAATTTGATGACTAAAAAAGTATGCAAAAATTTCTAAGTGTGGTAAAGTTCTTGTTTGAGACGGAAACGCAAAATATCTACACGAATTCAGAAAGCTTGTAAAAAATGGAACAACTTACATGCTTTAAGTTTTATTTTTCACGTTAGTGCTTCAAAAGTTAAGGATGGTCCAAGAAAACGTTGTAACTAACGGCAAATATGACGCGACGTCGCGGACTTGTGGACGCCCACGCGAGGACATAAGGCGGACTGCAAAAAACTGTTTTTTTTTCACATTGGATATAGAAGCGTCAAACGAAATCTAGTTTTTTATTCCGGCTCTTTTGTATTTAAAGATAAACCGTGTTTTAAACTTACAAGAATCGAACTCACCCCAACTCGAGATAACAAACGTAAACTAACTCTGTCATGTTGACGAACATCGCGCTCAGACATAAGTATTGCCACAGCTCACCAAAAATGACAGTGGGATCTTTCAAGGCGGTGAAGTCCTGGGACAGTGAATATCTTCAAGGTAATTATGCTGTAGACTGGGATTTCCCAAACTGGGGTCCGTGACGACTCCACAAGGGTTTCGTGGAGACAGGCGCGCAACCAGGGGGAGGCATTTGTCCCCCCCGAAAATTTCAAAACATTGCGAAACATTTTTGACATTTGCAGTAACATTCAAAGAATAAAGTTGAAAATTTATGTTTTTATCATTTTTAAGAGAATCTTATTTTAATTTTTTTTGCCCTACTGGTTAAGTATCTCCTCACAAGATTTATTTTGAGACAGGCCATCGGATCGAAAATTTCATAAATGATTGGTGTTTAACCACAAATATGCTGGAATTGTCAAAAGTTGGGAGATGGTTTAAAATGTTGGTATGTTTAAGGCATTTTTAAATTCTTTTGTTCGTCAACCAATTTTCTCTGAGACAAGCATCAATTTGGCCTCATGAAACTTTATAACGTTTGGGTACTGTTGAACCGTGCAAACTGCTGAAACTTCCAAAGTGATTAGAAAAATCTTGACATGTTGGTATTTATCAAAAAGCTTTGTGGCCACGTCAAACCGTTTGTTCTTCGACGACCTTTTGATTATTTTTGTTATAGGCAAACTTGATCATCATTATTAACGTAGTACATTTCTTAAAAATACGTTTAGTTGCATTTCGGTTCGAAACCTGATAGTTTTTAACTAAATTTAGCGTGGGACTGTTTCACGTTGTAGTGACTTCCTGGGTTGGTACTGTTGCGATCGGAAATCCCGAGCGGCATGTGCGCAAAGCGTCGTACCGTGGCAGCAAGCAACAACAGAGATCACCCGACGAGATCACTCTATTATTGCTTGTTCGCGCCACATACATAATGGTGTTATTCTTCACGCACATTCCGTTCGTGGTGAATCACACAATCAACGCAACACCACCGGAGAGGTTGCAACAGTACCAGTACCACGGCTTGGGAAAAAGGGTTTAGTAAAGCGTCATATGAGTACTAATCAAGTGTTGAACACACCTACCTGCTACACCACTTTGGCTCCAAATGACGCTTTACCAAACCCTAACTTTTGCAACCAGCGCAAGCGCTGAAAGATCAAAGCCTTTAAGTTGCGTTAGAAACTTTCATACAACTCGTGCATGCCATAAAAAGCCGTTTTCCCCCAAACACGCCTGATCCGTTATGTGCCAAAGACAATAGACACCTGATCGGTTTTGTCTGCAATGGAGCATTCAGTGGCATTCATACATCCCCTCAACCTTGAGATAGGCTATTCCTCAAGTTTCGGATCTTCATTTGTGATATAAAATCAAACACTGCTAGATGAATAGGGCTAGAATAAATTTGCTAAAACAAGACGTAAAGTTAGACAGATTTACTAGTTTGCCCATACATCTGCCACACTAAAGCCATGATTGCACTAGTTGAGTACGGAACCAGGTGTTTTGTATTAGGCTATTAATTTTTCCTCTGTCCTGATCGTTCGGTCTGCATCTTGATTAATACTGAAAGGTTTTGATTTTATCTGTGATCGTTTGCGAAAAAGTTGCACCACGGTTGAATATACACGATGACGTAATTGAATGAATTGTCTGAAAATTGCTCCCCCCGAAATGAAGGGCTGGTTGCACCCTTGCGTGGAGATACGACAAAAAATTGGAACATATTGATTTTGCAGTATGTACACTATCAAATATAATTACCTCAGCGATTCGTAATTGATATAATTTCACAAGCTTTCGCAATCGCAACTCTTAGTTTTGACGCTACCTTAAAATTCGCGGTCGAAAAGTTGTTTCTACAAGAATTGACAAAATTTTGCAGTAAGAAGTGAACCCATCTGTCCCAGCAAATTTGTCAGTTTTGTATAATTTTGCAGAATGAAACATTATCCCGCGTTAGTTATTTTTCGTTTCACATTATCCTTCCGAGCTGGTTGGGCCGAAAAATAGATGCCACACAAACTTGGGTCCAACAAGGAACAGATTAATAAAATGGAGATCTGTGGCCCTAAAACTTCAGGGAAGCCTGTTGTAGACGATGTGACAAGCCTTGTTATTGAAAACAAGTTGTTTTACTGAGGCTGGAGTCTTCGGAATGATGTTCATTGAGTGAAAACGTAAAAGTGTTTGAAGTAATCGATGGTGTTCATAAGTCGTAAATAGAGATCGACCGATATTTGGGTTTTACCGATATATCGGCATCGGTCTCAATAGGAGTTGACAAAACGCTGTTATATTCCTCACACATCCAGACAACTTGCGCAAGAAAGCACAACGAAGCATGTCAAGACAGTTATCTTACAACAACGCTAGCAGGTGCGGTTTCATAAACAAACAGACAAGATTAACCAGGGAGCGTGCGTCGGCCGTCAAAACCGAAACTAAAGCATCATCGCGAAGTTTCGCAATGCTTGAAGCCACCACGTGCAGGTGTTGTGTACGAATAAACTCCCGTTATACTTCCGGAAATTTTCGCAGCACGAAAATTTTGACTGGTACTTACGGTGCAGTAGTCGAATTGATGCCAAGTTTAGCGCAGATTAATTTAAAAATGCTTGCATGAAAAATGAATTGCATTATGTAAGCAACATTTATGGCGTTGTGAATATGATTACAAATGCAATCGTAACTCATTAGAGACGACAACTGTCGCTATGAAGCAGTTGCGCAGCTCCAACATTTCACAAATACATTGGAGCGATGATTTTTCATTCGGTCCGATAGCATAGCGGTAGTCAGTGTTCATTGTTGCATCACAATTGCTGTTGTCCGTTTGTTAAACACGATCAGCAAAAGCAGTGCTTGCAATAACGCAACTTACGAAAGTTAAAAGCGCATTGTTTGTAATTGTATCAGAACTACCGCGGCATTATTGCACAATAATAGGATGCGTAACGCGCACATGTGCACCTTACCTATTGTTATGGCGACTTGTTCTTATGGAATTTACTTCTGGCGGAGGGGCGGTAATCGCTTATAACCTAATGCTGCTTTTGTTCAGGCTAGGTTGTAGGTGACCGGCTAACTCACTGTAGTAGGCTACTTGGTGAAAATGCAGATACACTTTGCTTTCTGCATGACAATCTTAAACTGTTGATATGGAACTACTGAGAATTGACAAATCAGTTAAGGTATTTCATTTCATACCAATGCCAGTACTTCAGTTGCAGTAACTAAAGGAACTAGTTCTTCATTTTTAAGGACATGCAGTTATTTAATGTTACATTACATCAAAATTCCAAATTTGGTTCTTTACGACTTGGATTGACTTTTCAAATTGAAAACCCACTGAGTTGCAGAAGAGTCTGAAAGGTTGATTTGTGAAATATATACAAAAACAAAATTTTACAAGATTTATGTAGTAATTGTTAACAAACATACTATCAAAGACCAAAAAAGTTACTACTGTTTCGGAAATATTTTCATTTTTGGCAATGGTTAATTAAATACAGTGTTGTAGTAATATTAACCTCCTTAACTTGATGCTCCATTTTGCACTTCCTTCCTTTTCATTGTTCAGCATCTTTCAACTTGATTGCAGGCATGTATATAAAACTGATACTTGATGATGGAGAAAGCAGTAACTCCATGCAATTGCAGAAGTACATAAGGCTTGTTTCAGATTGAGATCAGCTTTCAATGATGGTGTAAGATGATGGAAGAAACAAAACGCTTTATCAATTCTAAATAAAGGGAAACTAACTGTGGGCAGGTCTAAGAACAGGTGAGTGATTGATAGAACATTCGGTAAAATTTCGGTGGAAACAATTTTTCACCGATCACAAGTTGGACAAATTCCGAAGATTTTGATATAAAACTTATTATCATACCCCTCGGAAAGTATTTTAATATTGAATTAAAATCGATAGTCGCGCAACACGAGAATCTGGAAGCGAAAGGCATTTTTGGTGTTAAAGTACCTTTGCAATTTTTCTTCTCATTTCGTTTAAACAAAAATAACCCACGCGATTTTTTAACAGATCAATAGTTAGATAAATGCCAGAGATTTTGATATAAAATTTATCATCATAACCCCCTCGGAAAGTATTTTAATATTGAATTGAAATCGATAGTCTCGCAACACGATATTCTGGCAGCGAAAGGCATTTTTGGTGTTAGAGTACCTTTGCAATTTTTCTTCTCATTTCGTTTAAACAAAAATAACCCACGCGATTTTTTACAGATGAATAGTTAGATAAATTCCAGAGATTTTGATATAAAATTTATCATCATAACCCCCTCGGAAAGTATTTTAATATTGAATTGAAATCGATAGTCGCGCAAACACGAGATTCTGGCAGCGAAAGGCATTTTTGGTGTTAGAGTGTACACAATAAGTTGTTTGGTCTCTGGTGAGACTTAGCAATTGTGGCGTTTTTGGTTTAACTCTGGCTAATACGTGAGTTCTCATTTAGCAGTTAAACCAAGGGAGATACTCATGAGTCTTATGCTCACTTAATCACCCTTAAGCCTTCTGACCACTTTTATATATATATATATTTAACACACGTGTCAGTCAAATATAAGTTCATTATACTGAAAAGACAAATGTACTCACCAGTTTAAATTTCTTTGTAATATACAACACGATCTCTCTCTCAAAACAAGCCAACAGATACGCAGGGGAACGCTTTGCAACCACCAACATAGCAATTTCGAACCCTTTAGAAGCTGTTACTTCTTCCTAGCTCAGTAAATTAACTGAATGATTCCTTATTGAGAACAGGACTTTTATGGACTGTTAGCCATTTCAGGCTTCTGCCTAAAACAAGCAGGAGGTCTCTGTGCCAGCTGTTTCCTGTTTTAGCATTCAGCACATATTTACCTGTTTAACACTCCTTAGCCCTACAAGGTGACTTCTTAGTAAATTTAACCTTTTTACAGAATTTCTACTTTTGATAATGGATTTTTATTAAGATCCTGTTGTCACATTATGTGAAACAACTAGATTTAATCGTTAACAACTTTTCAGTATTAAGTGTATCATTTTGAAAATTATGTCTTAAAGGCAAAACTTATTTCTGAAACATTCTGGCAGCGGTTATCCCGGACAAGCCATTTTATGAAATAGAGTGTCAGAGTCCCATAGGGACAAGTTACTTCTGTTAACTGAAAATGAATCTAACTTCATTATCTAACTTCAAATGAATCTAACTAACTTCAAATGAATCTAACTTCATTTTCAGGGTGAAGACTCACGCCGAGAACGACGGCCGGTTGGCGGTATGGTTCTCAGCACTCAAGAACATAACACCCGAGCCTGGATATGCAGTGAGGCAGAGCTTCGTTTTTACTTCTTTGTCTGACCACAGTGGGCAGTACAACCGAAGGAGAATCAACCGTCAGAGAGTGATGCTAGTAGACTCTGACCTGGGCTTGTGAATCTAGCCTCTATTATACTTGTATTCCTATTTATACCAGGGTTTATTTTCCAAGGAAAAGTACCTAAAAGGTATTTGCACCTCCTGTGTCGCTAGGAGACACTGCCATGTTTGTTTGTAAACTTCCAATCCAATTGCTTCTGCAGATATGACGTGTCTATGACGTTTTTCATGCTTCATTGACTTTGGATTTCTTTAGCTGAGCCTGTTTTCATGCTTCATTGACTTCGGATTTCTTTCTTTGATTGAGCCTGTTGGATTCTCAGTTCTTTTAATGGTTCTTAAGTCGTTGTTTGGTCACCTTTAAAATTAGATTTTTTTAGATGTAGTAGAGTATACTTTTACTCTGCTACAACAACACCTTTGCGATTTTTCTTCTCACTTCGTTTGAACAAAAATAACCCCCATGATTTTCTTACAGATCAATAGTTGGATCAATTCCAGAGATTTTGATATAAAATTTGTTATGATACCCCCACTTCTGTCCAACTTTGGCCACTCATGGTTGGCAGCCAGATAGAGCTAGAGAGCTATTCAAACCCTCTAAAGACTCGTGAAGTCTCCTATATTAGATTTTTAAAAAAACTTCAGAATTTCTTGGGCCTTTTTGGTCCATGTCCCCATGATTGGAGGATGTTTTGCGAATATTCTTATGATGTTATCCGCGGATCCAACGCGCGGATATTGTGGCTCAAAGTTTAATTGGATCTCGGACTCGAATACGAGTTTTTAGAGCTCTTGATCGACTTT
>Ga0210059_1007552_pt1 | contig 17250 bp, 10 predicted proteins | sample Ectturendosymbi2_FD_188042 | JGI IMG/M metagenome (GOLD analysis project Ga0210059, IMG submission 188042) | Ecteinascidia turbinata endosymbiont from Florida, USA - Sample 2 (SPAdes) (version 2) | ecosystem: Host-associated > Tunicates > Ascidians > Unclassified | place: Key West, Florida...
CGCCCCCCCCCCCATGGATCCGTCCCTGCACTGCATCGACCTTATTTGCATATTTCGGAGATACTGTACCGGACAACAGGGACATGACTAGGGCTGGGTTCAAGTAACAAAAATATGTTGTTTAAGTAATAAGCAATTTCTAACAGATTGCTCAAGTAAATTAAGTAATTCAAGCAAATCAGGAAAATTGACATTTGCACTTCAGAACATAGAAGCACATCAAAATCTTTGCAATTTTTAAATCAAATAATGGTCGAATAGCTATTTATTTTGTAACAACTTCGCACAAGACATAAACTGTCAATCATCTCACCACTCAATGAAGATCTAAGCCAGTGTTTTTCAACCGGGGTTCTGCGGTACCTCAGGGTTCCGCGAGAGGCCACCAGGGGTTCCGCCGGAACACGAAACTGCCTGGGACGAAATTCGCAACCACACTTCTACGCGGTTGTAGCAATACCACTGTTGTACAGTTGCATAGGGCACTAGGGCAGAGCTTCTCAAACTTTTTTATTCCATCCCCCCTTTTCACTCTCGACACATCGTTTTCGCCCCCAAGCCTCGTAAAGCAAACACATGGTAGTAACTTTCAAGAGAAAGTATTAAATAGCTGCAACAAGCCATTAAATAGCTGAACCAAGCAACCGTATTACGAGGCTAATATTACGTTCAGTATTCTTATGAAAATAATCCACACTGTAGCCGGGCATACAGACGATCCAGAGCAAAACATTAACGGATAAATTGCTTTAGCAACAACATCCAAAGATTATATAGTAAACTAAAATTTGCAAAAAATTAACAAGTTATAATAGTAGGCTACTGAAGTTAACTCAATGATCGATTAGTGGTTGAGCGTTTTCGTCCCCTTTGTGTTGTTTTGCCCCCTATCGCCCCCTTGTCCCTCAAAATCACCCCTGAGGGGACGATTCCGCCCACTTTGAGAATCACTAGCCTAGATGTTAATGATACGTGTAAATGTCTAATTACAACTTTCAAGAGGCATTTTTGTCTATAGTGAAATCATACAAATGCCCACAATCCACGAAAGTAATTATACAGTAATGAAACTACCACGTAATGGAAACATTAACGCGAAAATATTAACAAAAAACAATTCAGTTTATAGAAGTTATCAAGCGCAACTAATGGGATGGATGCACTTGACGATTTTTAGTGTAGATTGATACAAGACAACGGAGTACAAAGAACATCCTCAACATATTTCAGAAAGGATCGGTTTTTGGGGTTGAAGATTATCATTTTTGAGAATGCCTCTTCACACAAATATATGCTGTGCAAAAGGCTAATAGTTTATGAATGGCTAGATCAGAAATGACTGGGTATTCATTTTTTGTTCTTACCCAAAAATCACAAACTCTGTTTTGAAAATTCCAGTTGCAAACTTTTGTCGATTAATAATCCCGCAAACTCATCCTGGAAATGTCACGTGTGTGGCCGCCTGAAATTTAAATTGTGCATGGTTTGCGGATCAAACTTTTTCTTAATCAAATTCCAAAGTATACTTCTGAAACTGTGTGTGAAGATTTTAACTTTCGTCTAAAACTACTCAGTGTGCTCTCAAAGCAGTTAGCCTATAGTCCCTAGACTAGAGCTAGAGTTCTAGACACAAGTGTGCCCTCGTGTCGGAAAAAAATGCAACAAGGTCAATATTGGTGAGTACGTTAAAACAATGATGACGTAACAACGCATAACTTGTGCTTCGTTGATTATTATTTTTTGATAGCTCAGGCAGACATCCTAGGCTAAATAACCGACAGCATGAAACACGGTATTACCAATGGAAGTGCAGTAGAAATATATTCACTGCAGGTCTACTTTTAAATTTCTTGTAAAGTTTGCAAAAAGTTTTGTATCTGACTTGTCAAGCCAATTTCTTTCGCGGCCCCAAAATTACATTTCGCGACCCCAATTGGGGTCGCGACCCATAGTTTGAGAAGCCTGGCATAGGGTTCCATGAGCAGCGCAAACATTTACGGAATATTCCGCTGCAGCAAAAGGTTGAAAAACACTGATCTAAGCCTTGATATGAACAGTCTGGCACTAAAGCATCTTTCAGATTCCACTGAAGAAGGTGGAATACAATCAAGGCAGAATTTCAATTTTTTAAGCACTTTAGGGTATTCTTAATGAGCTGTTGCAGAACTGCTCAGACAAATTTGTACCTGTTGGCCGCAATTCAATTTAATGGAATGAGCTTCTATAGTTCCAAATTGCAACAACGATGACAATTTACAATTGTGACTCACAAAGCGCTCTGCACAGCAAGAAATCTATTCGACTCAATGGCTTATTTTATGTATGATGGTGCATGGCATGTATAATATTGCGTTTACGGGCAGCAACCGACGTGACTTCTAAAGTCCCAACTTTTCTAAATACAAATTACTTGAAATATCAAATAATGGTAAAATTACTCAAGCAATAAATGAAGGTTTTCAAGTACTTAATTAAGTAATTACTTACGCCTGCCCTAGACATGAAGGGGGCGATTCCTCCCCTGCCCTTTCAAAAGGGGGACACGGGGGTAGTGTCTTTTCATAAAAGTATCGCAAGTAATTTCATGGCTTGTCAAGATCAACTTGATACATATTCTTTGCAGCTACTCACCCACCCGCAAAATTCAGAATGGTTTTCTATAATTTATGTTATTATTTTTTGAGTCAACACTGCTGCTGAACAGAAACCAGCGTGTTTGATAATCATTGTTTGGTTTTTATAAGTTTCCACTGCACTCAACTCTTTCACTGCCCCCCCTGCCCTACCGCTGCTCCGGCGTCCCTGGCATATGTTGTTATCTTTATTCGTGCACAAGCACTTTTCTTTTACCGTGTCGCCCCACCCAGTCTACGATGAGATTTTTCTAACGTAAACTATACGCGAAACATCTATCTTGTGTACCCAGGTCAAACTGCGTCGATTTGCTTGACATAATTTATATCCCTTGTGGCGTTATTCGATTGCATGTAACGACAATTAATGTATCTCTATCTCTCAGTGAAAACAAACAGTAAGTGGAAAAACCTTGCTTTGAGGCTTTTGAATATATCTGATAATTTTTTTCTTTGCATGTCTATCTTCTCAGTAGTTTTGGTAAAGCAAGCCAAACCTATTCCGCAAGATGTCTGTAGAGATGTGAGATGGAAATAGCTCCTGCTACAAATTCGCTTGTGATTGATAGAAAAATTATCCCGCTTAGAAGTATTGATGCCACACACAACATGTTGGCCCAAGTTATCGCAACGTTTGTAATTAAAGCAGAGCCTTTTGTTGTATTTCTGTTCAGTTAACCATTTGTCAGCCTTGTCTCCGGTAGCATGCCTCAACGATTCGTTTGTGTCTTGATCGCTGCCAAAGCTCACAGGCCAGGAAAATATATGTGAACAATATCGTGATTGGAAACAATATTTTACGTAAAGCAGTTTTCAAAACGTAGACGTCAACTTGACATGTTCAAAGCATTTTCAACGAAAAACTTTTGTCTAATTTGTTTCAACAACTCGACCTCATGTTTACGATAAGCGTATCACAGCGTATGGTTTTCTCAAACTGTAAAACAGATTGTGTTTGCGAGAGCGTCCCAGGCATAAATAGTATCCAGACATATGAAATGCTTGGAAAAAGTGAATCAAACATTTTTCCAATTTTGCTAGTTAAGAGGTTTGTGACTACAAATTGCATTTTCCTGTTTGAAAAAACAAGAAAAAAGTTTTGCCAAGGGACACGTCTCACTGTGTGCGATGTACCCGCAACTGACCACAGCAACAGCCTCGGTATTTTTTACCTGCATTTTCGTGCAGACAGTCAGTGCATAAAATTGGTTCGGCCTAATCAGATAAAAAGAGAACAAACCATCTTCTGCAATCGTGAGAGAAACGCAGCTATCGCTGTTTTTTAGATGTTACTTGAGGTCGACGGGTCAGCTACAGCGAAAAGCTTCACAATACCGCAGCCTGTTTTGAAAACAAATACTTGATGGGTGCGGGCAAACCCTGTGTTCCGCATCTATTTTTAAAGATAAGAACTACGCACTGCCTCGTGTGCTTTTTCAAAAAAACGTTTTCCATGGTTGGACCATAAGTCCGATCAATCTCGGTTTAAGCGAAACTGCGAGGTTGGAGTCCCGGGGAGAAAAGTATGGATCTTTTTATCAAGCATCCCTACATCAAAGTGCAGACGGATGATTTGCTCGGTGTTGTTTGCCGCACGCACCTGTTTAGAACGAACACTCCTCAGGAGAAAATCACAGCCAGCACCGTTGACAATGAGCTTAGTGAAAAATGCAGCATCCACGGTGAAGACGACCTGAACGTTACTAAAACGTCTAGTAAGTCGAGCAGTTTTTAGAAGTTAATTTGAAGCAATTTTTTGACTAAAAACATATGGCTCTCTACAATGAAGATTTATCATCATGAGTTTTGCGCTGAAATAAGACTACAAAAATTTTTAGAAGATAATTTTGATGTCTAATTTTCTTCCTATGATGTTGAAGTTGTTGACGTACGCATCAACGCTTTATTGTATGTAAAAATTTTTGCCAAGGGAGATTACTTCTGGAACAGAAACTTCAAAATATTACAAAGTTATATAAAAAAACAACTCAAAAACATAATGATTTTAATGAAATCGTATTTCTTTTTTTTGGAAAACAACTGCTTTTATTGTCAGCGAAAATTCATTACAACTTCCATTGTGCGTTGGAGTTTGTTTTGCGATATGATCGGAGCACTGACAAGTCTAATTTGTGGCAAGTTTGTTTTTTCAATCTATTTATCTGCGATTGCTTCATTCACGGCGTTGTTTGCCTGCTATAAAAACAATGATATTCCGCATCTATTCACATGTATTTTATAGATGAAAGCCGTTTGGACATGAAAATGTTTCATGAAACGATCTGGTTTCTCACAAAGAATAGCACTTTTTCACATTGATGACAATTTTTGTTAAAATGTGTGTAGACTTCCACTTTAATGCGAATGGTGTTTTTTTTAAACAAAACGCCTTTTCAATCCTCAACGCTGCTGTTTGAAGCAACAAGTAAAAGGATCACACTAGTTGTGAGCGTTCAGAAACAATATCAAACTCAGTGTATGAAATTCACCATGTAGCAACAAACACGGCGTTAATGACTGAAAAAGTTATGAAAATTAACGTCTGCAAGATTTTGTTTTGACTCAAATGCAACTTTGTACACACAATTATGGTAAAACTCCATCAAGCTGAATTTTGGTCGACCTGTGTGAAGTACAAACTTTGGTTTCAGACCAGACGTATATGCGTTTTGCAACTTCCCCTGATTCACATCAACAGGCCAGTGCATTCGTGTCTACAGTTTCCTAAAAAGTTTAAGAGATAGGTCTTTTGTAAAACTTGGTCGAAACGAATAAATGGGACACTCCCAACAAACGATCATTTTTACAGGAACTGGCCGAATAATCAATAAATATGTTCAAAATTTGTTCCAATAAATTCTAATTATGAAATACATCCAGCGAAACGTAAAGAACGCTGATATAATGTACGGCGCTTTACATCTACGTTAACAGATAAGAAAAGTGTAATATATTTATGTTAACAACAAACACGCAAATGTTATCAGTAACATGTAAAAGAAAAATGTAAAAACAAGTAAAACGAAATGGGTGTTGTCCTAAGAAATCTCTTTGAAGCGATTGGGCTTTTAACATGCGTTTATATAAAACGAGTGTTTCAGGGTTTCTTATTTGAAGAACCAATGTTGTTCCATGCACCTGGTGCTGATGCTGCAAATTTGATTAAACGGAATGTGCGTCAACTGGATTGTACAAGCAAGGCCGAAAAGTGAAAACCTAAGACGACTGCAAGGCTATCTCGAATGAGGTCTCGAAACACACAGTCTAGCTAGAAGATAAGTGTTTATGAACCGATAGTAATACCATCCACTTGTGGCCTTCTTAACAACGCACGCGTGTGTTGTTGTAGCTTTGTGTTTTGCAATAGTAACCAGCTGGTCACGTGATGAGAGGAGCAAATCGTAGTGAAGCAAACAATCAAAAAAGACGCCTTTGTCAGCGTTGTCTAGTCGAGTGGCTGAGAAAGCGCAAAGAAAACAGCACCTGTTTTAAGCGCAGCTCCGCGACGCTTTTGCAACTCAGACAGACCTTGTTTGCACAAGGCTCATTTTTAGCTGCAGCACAGGAAACTACTGTCGCCATAAACGCGAAAATACACGCAACATCTTCTAACTCAACTTTGAGCAGAGATGTGCCCGGTGTTGCACCTTTTCTCTTACAAGTGCATTTTAAGGCTCATTGACAAGTCAATCATATTTCCACCAAATGTGTTCTGCTAAAAGTGAAGTGAGATTCTATAACTGAATTAGAATGCTGCAAGCACAAACATGCACTGGGTTACTTTTTTGATATGTTGCATTCTTGATTGATCAGGTTTTTCGAGATAAACAGCATCGTCACGTGTAGATGCACGCGGTCGAGTAAAAAATTTCAAAACTGTAATCGTTTGATGCTCTGGAAATAAATCGTTCATGGCGACATGCGCTGAAGGTAATTCCAATTTAGTTGAGCAAGACAGGAAATTTACGTTATGTCATAGTTGCTAGGGCAAAGACAATATTTGCCATTTCTCATAAATCCTCCATTGAAGAAATATAATTTTAAATAAAACGAGGAAACAGTAACCTACAGAGACGATTGTCTGCTTAATTGTGATTCACAAGGCCAAAGTAGCTTTCATGGAAAAAGACGTTGTTTGTTTCTCAGTGATAAAACGAAAAGTTTTTCCAAGTTTGGTCATTGGTTATTTCCAAACAATTTACATTTCCTGAACTGTGTGCTCGCCGACGTGCTTGCTCTTGCGTCATATGCCTTGGTCAAACCCTTACGTCACAGTTGCCTTTGATTTCCTCTTGGGTAGTTCCGTCTACCTCTGCTAAATTCCGCCTGTTGTGACCAAAGTCACGAGGGGTAAGTTGCCCACAGTGAAACAACCTTTCTTACCAGTGAACAATTTATTTCGGATACGGTTGGTTCAACGAAATTCTGAACTGCTAACAACAATAAAGCCGTCATTGCTAAGAAATAGAACTATTTGCTGATGATGACCAACTTCATTGGATGTAAAGTGAAGATCTAAACACTTACGACGCAAATACCGCAACTTTGTCAGTTTCGAAAAAATCAGCTTTTAAATCAATATTAACTGTCTCTCAAGACACATGTACGATTTTTTCTTTAAGTCAAGAATAAGCTACTAGTTTCAGAAATAGTTCTGATAGTTATATGCAGTTCTATGTCCAGCACAGAAAAAGGTTTGACAATTTACACAAGATTAGTTGTAAGTAAGGAAAAAAAAATAAGATGCCTATTATAAACTACAGGCAGTTTTATTCTATACCCTGACATTGATCCAGGTTTACGTAATTGGAGTGCTCAAGCGGATCGAAGTACTTGAACCTCGTAGCTTCTCAGGTTGACATACGAAGAAACCTGTGAAACCATTCCATGCGTTGCGTGTTACGACAACAGTTTTCCGTAGGCCAGGTTTTCTCAAACGTTCGGTCACGGGCCTCATTTCTGATTGTGTTTTCTCTCGGACCCCAATCTTATGTCGCATCAATTTTTCCGCCCAACCAGCGCAGAAGGATAGTGCAAAACGAAGAAACAAATGACACTCAATGATGTTTTATTGCACAAAACTGCCAACATCAATGGGACGAATTTGGTTATTTTTACTGCACAATTTATCAATTTTCGAAGCTAATTCTGACAGGTAAATTCGTAAGTCAGAGTCAGCGGTATGTCTGGACCTGTATTTTGTCTTATGTTTGTAAGAGGTGAAAACCTCATACATGTAGGTAAATGGCAAAAGGCAATAAAATTATAGCCGCCCTTTCTGAGAACAGTGGATATTCGTTTTAAACATTTAACCAGAAAGACGAAAGAACAGTTTGACTGAAATTTATCATTAAACTTCGATCAGATGACAATTCGGTACATAATTCTTCTTCGCGTCCTGACGAGATCACTTTTTGCATCAACAAAGGGTTAAAATCCAATCAAAATTCTCATGTGTCTCTTCTGGAAATCAAGATTTGCGATTGCAAAAAACTGCGAAATCATTTCAATTATTAATCACTGTGGTAATTATTCATGACATAGTACACACTGCGAAATGTATATGTTCAACATATTTTACAGTAGTTTTTGCGATATGTTCATAGACCTCTTGTGCAGTCGTCACGGAACTCCAGTGGTCTGCGCGTCATATTTTGGAAAAAGCTTGCCGTCCACTGTTTAATTACTGAAGTCAAGAATTTAGCTCTTTGTGCGAAATTCCAAGAACTTTGTGAAAGATTTCTCAACAAAGAAGAGCACCGCTGTAGTGCAGAAGAAGATCCAAAAAATCAGGTAAACTTAACAACTACTGTTAGGACTGGCAACCTCTTTTGCGATATAATCCAATAACTCCAAAAAGTATCTCTAACCTAAATAGTGATAACACTAAACTTTCAGACTGGCAAACGAGCCGGCCAGCAATGACCCTGTTGCAGTTGCATTTCACTAAAAACGCTGATTGTGTGAGCCCACAAAGTGGTTTGCAGAAGGCCGATTAGAAGGTCAATTGCCGACCATGCTACAGTTTTTACAGCTTGATTGGCAATGATTAATTGAAAGGTTCACTGCATACGCAATTGACTACGGGAAACATCCGGGTCTTATTACATCGCTAAGCAGTTGTAAATCGCCGGCACAATGCACACGTTATCGTGAGAGCTAGTTCGCAACGAGAACATCCAAGCCCTTTCCACGCAATTGCGCCAAGTGCCATAAACATCCACCTCCTATCGCACTACAGCAAAGAGTTCTAGTTCTTGATAAAACTGGGAACGTAATTTAAGTGCAGCTGTGGATCAAAACGTTTAATTACGGAGTTCGTGACACTGAACTTACGAACCTGATCCAACAGCACCGCCACCATTTGCATGGCAGCAAAACAACTCAGCAGTTTAATATTAGAAGCGATGACAGGTAATCGCCAATACGGACAAACTGCTTGTTTTTTTCTTCGAAAAACTAGCCGTGCGCACAGTTTGACCGCTGACTGCTTTTAATCTACACAAACCACGCGCTTGTAGTCACCGTATATGGAGAACAATTCGTGAAACCTTCTATGGTTTGGCAATGCAGTTTTTCGCCCAACTCGCTATAATTTCCGTTTTTCTCTGCAGTAACTTTGCCAAAGCATTTGAAAACCAGTCAACGATGACCCAGCTGCTTTTTCTAATAACTTCGTCATTAAAGCACTCTACAGAAGCTATTCTAAAACAGCCACTGCTCTTAATGAATGCAAATGTAGCAGCGATGACTGTAAGCTTTTCCATTAAGAAAAAGTATATATTTTTATGTGAAATTTTCAAATGCAAACTAGAATCCAAAACTTTTTACAATTGTTCTTGAATTATTAGTATTAAAACAACAAAAAATTAAAACTTAAACAAAAATCTTTTGATGAAAATTACATTATTTTTAATTTGTTTTTATTAACAGCCACATGATCTTTCTCCGATTCTAAACCGTGCTCTTGACCAGAAGCGTGGCAAGAATACTCAATTCTCGTTTAAAAATTTGGTGTTGTGTTTGCGTTGCTACAGCAGCAAAACAAAGCAAGAAGTGACTACCGCAAAAAACATTGATGTTCCTTTGCAGTTTCAAATGTTGAAAAATTAGCATCTTATTACGTGCAGAAACGTCTATTCTATGCTGTTTGAAAGACTTATTTAGGTCCACGTCTTGTGAAAATGCCCAAAATCATTTAGTAGCAATCAAGTTCAACTTTGAACGCAACTTGGGTTTAAAAAATTGTAAAACCCTTTTCGACAATTTGCAGTGACTTTTCTTGGCTATCTGAGAGATGATAGTCATGAGCGTATGGTGAAACAAGTAACATGAGAACTTTGCAAATGGTACTAACAGTTTGTTTCAAGTAAAAAAATGTTGCAAACCAGTTTGCAACTTCCAACTTTTGATCTGATATACACAGTCTGACTTTAAAATCGACAACGCATAGTATGTAATGATGTCTATCCAATTTTCATCAACATTCCCATCAAAGTGGCTTAGGGGGTGGAGCCGCACGTTTTCACCCGAGGGGTCACTGGGGCCAATTACATCACCAGAGGCCAACTATGTTACTAAAACAAAGTAAAGTAGAAGTTTATTTGACATCAAACAAACTTTATGGAAGACATGGGGTCACCAAGCTGTATTTTGAGTGGCATTACATATTTTGTTCATTCGTTTAAATTGTTTGACGCTTTTTGTATGTCTTCATTTTTACCATGCCACCTTGCTACCTCTCTAGTTCAGCCCGTGGAAAACGACTGTTTTTCGCGACTGGATTGACGATTTCGTTAAGACAACGATGTTTTCATTCGAGATAACTTTTACGCGTATTTTAAATGCGTTGCACTCAAGCGCGTAGACAGGGGGAAGTGGGAGCCACGTCCCAATTATAAAAAGTTGCACAAAATTTTTTCAGATTTACCAAGACTTTATTGTGCAAGTCAAAAAGATACTTCCGTGCAAATCAACGAAACTGCTTGAGGAACCTATCCTGCGCATGAGTCTAGTCGAACCTGATCGATGCAGTATGTTTTACCAATTGTCCATGATTAATCAAACTTTGCATGTAGTGTAAGTGTAAGGGAATGACTGACGTTTACTTGTGGTTTAAGCTATGTGTGGAAGTTGGTGACTATGAAACACAAACTTGTACCTAACCGCTTGTAATCACTAACTGCAAGTAAAAACAAAGAGTAACGCTTTTCGCAGCAGTTTCTGGCGCACCAGCTTGCTGTATTCCACCTAATGGTGATGACCATCGCAATTTCAAGACCATCGCAAAAATCCATCTCCGATAACGCTGGTGTGCCACGAATGTAACTTATCCTTGTTTGCAGCGCATCTTCATTTTACATTTTTTATTCGTTGGTGAAATTGTTTGACGCTTTTTGTATGTCTTCATTTTTACCCATTGTGTAAAAAATTGTGCACGATGGTGATGAGATTTCGTTATAAGTGCTGTTGCGCATTTCGTGAGATTGGATGTGCAAGTGCAGTAGAATTCGCTTAATACATCCACCTTGCTCCTAAGCGATTCTGCATTTAATAAGCGGTGGAATTCCAAAGAATTTCAACAAGCGCCTAACGCAAGAAATCATGTAAAGGAGCCACACCAGGAAGTACATCTCGGGACAGGGGTAGTCCAGCCAGTAAGTTTGGGGGGCGATTTCAGTAATATTTGGCATTCAAGTCTCATTATGGGTTCAATACTGTAAGAGAAATGAAATATACTTCACAACAGTGCTGTGACAAAATAATGGACGGCAAAATGGCCTTGTATCGCGAGTGCTGTTTTCCGAATTGCACAAAATCATGGTGAAAAAGCTTTTTCGGAGGTTTTAGGGGGGCAATCGCCCCCTCTGGATCCGCCCCTGAATCGGGATGGCACAAGCTCTAAGAACGCCCGGGCGTCAAGGCAGTGATGCAAGGTTGGAAGCAAGTGATGTCGTTTCAAAAACATTTCCCAATGTTAAAGCCTGCCCTGAGACGAAAGGACACCAAGAGGTGATGTTGCTATTCTGACGAAGAGTCGGCTTTTGTTTTCTGTTGCAGATAGTGGCTGCTTTAGCCGGGCCCTTAAACAAGAATTCAGCTACAATTCGACTTGCTCACTCTCACAGATATTTAAAGTGAAGCGCGTTTAGCAGCTGGGAAATGAGCAAGACGCTTGGAGTTCTTTCGCGATGCGCAGCCGACCTCTCCAGTCTACCTACGTCGCTCTTGTACTGTAGTGTTTATTGTTGTGACAACTTTTTCAAAGACTTCTGTAAGTGTAGCTGCACTAGCGTGCCATGAAGCCTGACTATCAATGTGCTGATAAATATAGCGCTGTGCTTGTAACTTATGTATTTCACAGGACTGTGTTGTTTCTCAAGCACTTCAACCGGATCCTAGTACTGTTTGTGCGGTTCGTCGAAAGGGCAAACTTTTATACCACAGTTACTTCACAAAGCCGCTTCGCGTCACAATGGATTTGGCGTGACAGGGGCCCTCCTAAATTGAAAATGGACCAGTGCCAACCGTGGAGAAAGGTTTTAAGAAAATCATGACGTTTATGGGCAAAAGCCCAACATGACAAATACAGATAGACGTGTATTTGATCGACTGCCTCAATGGCGCCCTACCGCCAACTTGGTTCAGTCTGAAATAATAAGTTCAGCTACTGCACACTCCCTTAACTCCGTGTGGCAGACACATCAGACTTGGATACAGGGTCGTCGCCAGCGGGGGAGCCAGTGGTGCCCGCCCCCCCATTTGAAATCGGTGCACCCCCATTTCACGTATGGCCTCCCAGTTGCTGCATACATCCAATACTGTATTTGAAAAATGTGCCCCCCCTTCTGGTTTTTGGCCCCTCCATCTTGTTTTTGGCCCCCCTGCTGCTAAATCCTGGCGACGGGCCTGCTTGAATACTCCGGAAGTGGCTCGATTCAGTGATGCTTATCTAACTGCATTTCCTTGTCTACCGGAGTTGTTACACTACGCAATGTTTACCTTTCGATTGCATGATACTAACATAAAAATATAATTCTTTAATATTATGAAAACTTCTTTATGTTCATTTCGGTGTCAAAATTTTTTTTTATTTACAGAAGAGTTGCAATTTTATGAGCAATACCACTCATCATAATTCAACAGTTAATTAAAACCGTAGTCGGGTCATAGAAACGGCTTATCAAATTTGAACAAGAGTTGTCGCCATATGTATGTTTAAGACTGCAAGTAATTGTAGTCCATTTAAGCATTCCACTTCTGAAAATGTGACGTATCTTTCATCTTCACAAATTGGATAAGAGGAATAAAGGATTATTATTAATCGATGAACAATTAAAGAGAACTGTGCATCGCCTTCAAAGGGCGTCGACTTAATTTATCACGATCAGGATTGCCTCGAGTCTGCAGCGTTGCGATAGGCAATGCCGACAATAAAATAGATAACGCGTTCTACCTTTTCGCCCTGGAACGCGCGCGTATACCAGCATCTACCCTTCTACACACAAATCAGTAAGCATAAACAAACCCATTCGTTTGCCGACGGTCTTATCCCATCACCGCTACCTCTGCTACATATCACGACGTTCCCCTCAAAAATGCCAAGTCTGTGTTACTCGACAACTATTCACAAACGAGGAAGAAAACGGGATGTATTTTTGATTAAAAGGTGGTTTAGCAACGAAGATAAAGCAAGTTACACACTCCCATACCGATAAAGTGCGAATGAATCGCTCTTTGTTCACATACAGCAAAGTTTCACATAAATCAGCAGCCAAAGAGTCGAAAGAAAGCCCTTAAATCACCTTCTTCTGTTCGTCAACACAATGTGACGATTCAATGGAGAAATGGCAGCATGCAACTCGGAACGAAAATAAAATAATCTCTGTCACAGTGCAAAGAACGAAAAACAACAAAGTAAAACTCAGGGAAGACGCTGCAAATCAATCATTCTGTCAAGTCTTGCCACTGTTAAGAAAAATGTGCAGTCGTTTAGCAAATTGAAGTCAGTGTTGATAAAAACCCAAATGGTGAACAGTAGCCGACAAGTGATGCGATGGTTATGAATAAGACGACTTAACTCGCCTTCTATCTATCCACGGCTTAGGCTTGCTTTCTTGATGGCGAACCGGATTTGCTCAGAGTTTGTTAAACAGTAGCTGATAGCATGATGCGCTAGCCTAGCCACCCGTTTTTTGCCCCGCCGGTCGCGTTCCGTCCAACTTCACGCCTTTTCAATTACAGAACTTCGTGAGCTCCAAAACATCGCCAGACACGATCACTGCTGCCATTATCACGTCAGAACGTGCGCAATCGCCCGCCCGAACAGCGTTATCCACACGGAAAACGATGTAACTGTCAAAACAGGGTAAGAAGGCAGTCCAAGACGACCGCAAGCGTTTCGCCCGCCATCGCTTTGCTGCCTTTGCTTCTTTCCAGCACTTCCATTTTGGCCGCGGCCAACAGGTGCTACGTCGGGCTTGACAATCTTCTCATGCTGTGCGTTGGCTGTATTCACTACCACTTTCAGCAGTGGGCTAGTCTTTCGGTTAAGCAGCGAAGAGGTAGCCAATGTAGCTGTTGTAGTTGTCGAAGAGGTGGTGCTTGTAGTAGTGGTAGTAGTAGTGGTAGTAGTAGTTCTTCTGGCATTATCTGTAAAACACAGCGCCTTTAGTGCCTAGTTCCAGTCACTTGTGCAAAACAAAAGTACACTACACAGCACTCATGGTTTCATCTTACGGCTCGATACACGGAATTATCAAACTCAAGTGTTGCTGTGTGAGGCACACCATCCACAAGTTGAGGAACAACCTCGGTAATCAGCCGCAGACAAGCTTAAGCGACGAGACCTTTTTTCGCGTCGGAGCCTGGCACGCGAGAGAATCCGATATCGCCCAGCCCCGCAAGCTATCTTCCACAAGTAACACAAGCAAAAACAGACAGGTCAGTGATTTCGACTACCACAGATGATCACCCGTCGAAGTAGAGAAAACGTTTTCACAGTTAGGAAGCTGCAGCTAAGCAACGCGCACTTGGCAAAAAATTCTGTATACAAATATTCGTCACGCGATTTTCGCTGCTTGATCAGTGCTCTGCAGTTGAGCTAGTAACAACTTATCGCGATTGCAACAAGCCACTCCAAACAGCATTGAGTTTGGTATCACCATGTTATAGCGCACATATAAGACGCAAAAGAGTTTTGTTGGATATGACTGAAATTGGTTTAAGAATCAAAATATGAGAATCATGCCAGTTTGACATATGCTGACACGCACGATTAGTCACAGTCAACTAAGTCAAACCGAATTCGATAACTTACATTTGCATTTCACGGATATTCGAAGACGCGTTGTGTTTTTTCTGCAACCAGGATTTTTTCGATGATCTTTTTGAGGAATTGCTTTGAAACAATAGCATAGCAAAGATTTAAATTTGAGGAATTAGAAGGCATGAGCGACAAAACAAAGATGTGGTGCGGTAAATATGTCGGTAAAATAGGGAGCACAGTTCAAATGCATTCTAAGTAAGAATCCTGTTACGCAAAACTTGATAGTGAGTAGATTCTCTAACGAGAGCAGAAATTTTAATTGGTGCGGCGGTTTTATCGTCCACTGGCTATAAGCATGTAATATTTTCCCGAAAATTGATAAAATCAAAACAGTCAATGTCACGCACACTAAACATTTGCGTATGGTCACACAACTGTATAAGAATTCTCGGAAGTCACTGATAATAGTCGTTTTTTCTACTAATCAACAATCACATATTTATCGTTCAAAGCTGAATTAGTGCGTAGTGAAATATGTCTCACTACAAAACTTTTCACCCTGAAAGACGGGACCTGCTTCATGACCATGCATGTGAGCATGTGATAACAAAAACATGTATTGTAACATCCACGGACGCAGCCCATTGTATGCACCACATTTGCGACTAAACGCTTGGATCAAATGTTCACATAAAGTTTCACGCTGCAGCAGTACCAAGTGGACCGCACGAATTTTCAGCACTGATCCGCTACACTCAGGTCTCATCTAGTCGTTCACGCCCTCAGTGGCGTGATCATTTAAGCACACTCACTGAAATGCCCAGAAACAGCGCCTAAATCTCATTTTGGCATCACTGCCATAACAGAACACAACGCTTAACTTTCTTCAGCTTTGCATGGGAAATGAGCGAATAGTTTTTCATTCTATTTGCAGCAACGCGCGTGAAAACGAATTCTCCATCAAGTTGAAAACGCAGACGAGCGTATAAATGTTTTCGGTTTCCCCACAGCAGCTGCGCAGAGCGATCACGCAGAACATTTGAAAATAGCAACTAACTTCTTTAAAACTTTAAACGTTTAGCCCAGGGTTGATTGAATAAATTATTTGATTTAAATCAAGCAATAAAAATAAAAAATCAAGCAAAAAATCATTAGCAGTTTTATAGTTGTGTGATTTCTGTGACACATTTAATTAGCGTTCTAGTAGGGTTTCACTTATACTATTAGAGAAGGCAAAGAGTTCTTATGACCACACAAGTTTCACAAGTTTCAATGTCAACTAACTACAAAAATGACTTGGATTGAAATCGCCAATCCTTGCAGGCTCAGAAATCAGAACTGTTAGAATACCACAAGCTTGAAATGTAGACTGGCATAAAGTGAACGTTGCATCTAAGTTTAAACATCTAGGCTGTAGACATTGTTGTTACAGAACATATTTCTGCTTAATAATAACAGATATATAACCTTTTTATGCATGTAAGTAATACTTTTGCAGAAGCTGAGTTAGTGAAAGCTGCTTTACAATGAAAGCTGGCAAGCTTGTATTCATGTACAAGCTTTTTAACATGCCATGAGTGTCAGTAAATTCGCTCAAATGATAAACGGTTTGAATATTGTCATTTCAATAATTATTTGTTTGGTATACCGGTATTAGTGTTACGAACTGATTTGCGAAGGGATATTGCACACTAGGGCAAAGGAATTTAGAATGAAAGTCCAGCTGTTTCTAGTTGCTGTACTTGAAGTTTAAATTTTTTTATAAATAAAAATTACAAGGAATAAGTGGCAACCCCCACACATTACATCAAAAAAAATAAAAACTGATAAATCCGATTTTTAAAATCGAAAATTGTGTTGTTTTTATTTTTTTAAAACATTGTGATTTTTATCAACCCCGGTTTAGCTGTAGTACAGGAGTAAAACGTTTACGAACTGCTGCCATTGTCGAAAATTAAGCTGGTAATCTGACGAGGCCTAAATGAGTTGACCAACTTTGACATCCCGTCACTCAGCGCACGTAAAGCACACTGTTGGCTTCTCAACGACGGTTGCACGTGACTAAATTCCAAACAACCTGAACATCAGTACCAGCTAATGTGTCCGCATTCCACAAACACAATTTAACAAACCGCACTCCAAGTCTCGGAAAATTCCGTCGTTGTGTTGTGTGTGTGATACAACTTAGTACTACGCTACCGCAGCTCAAGACTGCCATATTCCACCGCACCTCGCGCGAAAATCGTTAATAGGACGTGTACGGTTTACTCGTTCCCATGGACAGGTCGGACTTTCTCAAAACAAACCCGCGTTTGCAGGTTGCGTCAGCGAATGACCACAGAACAACGA
>Ga0210059_1007553_pt1 | contig 17248 bp, 13 predicted proteins | sample Ectturendosymbi2_FD_188042 | JGI IMG/M metagenome (GOLD analysis project Ga0210059, IMG submission 188042) | Ecteinascidia turbinata endosymbiont from Florida, USA - Sample 2 (SPAdes) (version 2) | ecosystem: Host-associated > Tunicates > Ascidians > Unclassified | place: Key West, Florida...
TGTGCCTGCGGCTGTCGTGGCACGCAAAGATATTGTGTCCAGAAGCGATTTGGAAATGCCTGCAAAACGTTTTGAGACTTTTGATCGTTGTTGCCTATTGTGCCCACCACGGTGAAGCACGGATTTGGCCTTGTCCGTTAGAAGATTATTAGTGCTTTCTTCAAAAGCGGAATTGATCTTGAAGGAGAAAACTGGCGTATGGTGTACTTGCATCGCTTCAAGCACTGTTCACGTTCGCAAACAGATTAAAAATGCACTCTACCGACAGATATGATCGTGCGGAGTGGTATTTTTTAGCAGGCGTAATTATCAAAGTCCTGCTGGCGTTTGATTAAAGCTGGGTGTGTGTTACATGTTGCTGTTCCACGCGTGTTTTTTGGAAGAAGCTACTTTGTCTTAAAATCTCGAAACGGATTTTTCTTCAGCGAAGCTCCGACCTACTGCGTTCCAGCCAGTACCCGGGATCTGGCATTTTGTGTTCACGGCAATTTCCCCTTCATCGCAAGTTCAATCATATTGTTCTTCATTTCAGATCATCTCAAAAATTGAAAACCATGAAGGTGTTAAAAAGATCGATGAAATCATTGAAGCTAGCGATGGAATAATGGTCGCGCGTGGCGACATGGGAATAGAAATACCAGCGGAAAAGGTAGTGCTCGCCTTTCTGTGCCTGTTTTTTGTCAAAGTAAATATGAGCGGCGACCTTAGGTTATTAAAATGGGAAATGCAGTAAATCGGGTCTAAGTGAGAAAGAATATTTTGTAATCAACGCATCGTCATCCACCGTATGTTGAAGGTTTCTTATTGAATAAAGTATTTTAAACAAATATAAGACGGTATATTTTGTAATAGCTGCATGAACTTGCGAACCATTCATAAGAGCAGGTTTTTAAATCTTTACGCTTGCAACAGTGATGTACACGAAACCGAGACGTTTTCACAAAACCGAGAATTGAGACCTGAAAATTTGTCAGATTCCCTCAAATTTTGCTTGAGTTTTTCATAAAAAAAAACGTCATCAGCACCTCCGAGCTGTAATTTTGTTGAATTCATCGCAATTTTCCCACCTTTTGGTTTCTCTTTTCCCGAAGATAAGACAGACAGTGAACCTTGTATTGAATTACGAAAGCTTCACTAAGCTATATTGTTAGAGCATTCAAATGTACAGGGCAATAGGCTCGAGACCAAGACGCAATAAAGGGTCTTGGGATCGAAAACAAGTTTCGAGACTTCATCACTGGCTGACAGTGTTGACTGTTAATCGCAGTTGCCTGAAGAAACTATCCGAGTATTACCTGAAACCCGTTCAAAAGGGATATATAGCTCAAATGTAGCAACCGCAAGAGTTTTTGAAACACATGATTAGATTTTATCACGATTTTTTCATGATCGTTGTCAAAAGCACAATTCAGACGATATACGTCACGCAATCAGGGAATTTAAAATTTAACAAATATATGTTTAGTCGCAGTCGGTTGCCACCGGCAGCTGTACAGCATTTTGAAACCCTTTGCTTAGAAGGCTCGTGTTTAACAAACCTTCCCTTGACCATATGAAAGAAGCGCATTTTTAGTGCTAGCCATGAGCGCTTAATGTTTTCGAACCAGTTCGAACGCGTAGTATTCGCACGTGTAGTAAACAGAGTTGGAATTCCCGCACTGCTATTTGGTTTGCTGACCGCGATGAACGTCGCCGGGCTGCTGACTGTCTCGTGCCTGGCCAGGAAGCTGATTGAACGCTGCTAAACCTCGTTGCACGTGGAGCTCAGCGCACTCGCCACGCGCTCGACGCGTGTTTTCAAGGTCGTGAGTAAGCGGAGCGTTGCTGTCGACAGATCGAAACTGCAAACGTGCGTTGCTGAGCACCGACTGTTCCGCCCGCACTGGCAACTTCTTCCGCTGCAACTGTCGCCTTGTAAGGTCGCAGTTTCGCGCTTGTTTTCACTTCGTTGCTGCTTTTCGTAGAGATTGGGGCTTTGAAGTATACGCTGTTCGTTTTCGAGTTGGGCACTCCTGCTTTAAAGTACAAACTCAGCGGTCCTGTGAAGTCTGATGCTCCACTCTAAAAACCTGCGCACGCACAGCCCGCTGATTGCTTTTTTGAATCTGAATAAGAGTGCTTCGATAATGTTCTCACCACTCCGATTGTGACAATAGTTTGCGATCTGCTTCAGCTCCGTTGCTCAAACTTCTTTTTATATTAATAGTTTACTTGACAATCAAAGCTCTAAGTTTGCTGTAGGCTGTCGGGGAAACAGCCGAATGGGCTCTGCTTTCATCTTTTTGCGATGATTCAAACTTGCAGATCCATGTATTAGTCTCCACACAGGGGAAAAGTTTGAATCAATCAGCAAATAGAATATATTCGGATGAGGATGTAGGACTGACGATGCGTAGTGTTACGTGAAATCGATTTCCTATTTAAAAGTTACTGATTCATTCAAACTCTTTATCTGTGTTGAGACTATTTAAGTTTTGTTTTCCAGTTCACTTTTCGCAAGTTTTTCTTTTCCAAACGTTTTGGATTTTCGACAGTTTTCTGTCATGGCTTGCTTGACTTTCAGCCGCCAGACAATAACACGCGCGTGCTTTGCTACCGGACAGGTCTTCATCGCTCAGAAAATGATCATTGGCAAATGCAACTTGCGAGGCAAGCCCGTGATCTGCGCCACTCAGATGCTGGAGAGCATGGTCAAAAAGCCTCGCCCCACCCGAGCGGAAGCATCTGACGTTGCGAACGCAGTTCTGGACGGTTCAGACTGCATTATGCTTAGCGGCGAAACCGCCAAAGGTAATGTGTCGCTGCACACTGACCAAACTTAACCGACCGTTTCTGGCTTGCCGATAAAGAGTTTAACCTTGCTTCTTCCATTTGCTATCAGTGAGCAAGGTGAGGGCGTGGCTCTTACTACAGTGGGTGTGGTTCGCGCTACTTGAGCTGCATACCTGGCGCGAAATCGCACACCTTTAGCCCAGGGGCGATTTACAAAAACAGGCGGTAAAACATTTTTCGGTTGATTGATCTCGTTCAGCGTAAACCTCGTCCGTGATTTCAAGTTCGCTGTGTTCCCGGAACATGCATAAAAAGTTGGCCATTACTGTGTTTTTTCCGTTGCTGTTTTGTGTCAGGTCTGTATCCGCTGGAGTGCGTCACCATGCAGCACCGAATCGCAAGAGAGGCGGAAGGAGCCACTTTTCATCAAAGAGTATGTATTCCTGTTCAACGTGCACTGCACGGTTTATCGCATACTCGCGCAGAACTGACAGACAGAATACACTTCATGCGGCTTGCAGGCGAATCTTCCTCAGCGCAGAGCGTTCGTAAGAAGTGTTTTGTAGATCTTTCTACTTCGGAGACGCCAGGACTTCTACAAAAAAACTTCAATCAGGCTCTACTGGCGATAAAAACATAAAAACACATTAAAAAACTTGCCAACGTTTCGATAGTTGCTATAGCTATCTTCATCAGGGCTAAAAACGAAATGCTTTTTTTTGGTGTTTTTGTATGTTGGTTTTTGTAAGTGGCTTGTAGGTTAGTTGTCGGCAAACTGTGGGCCTCGGCCCAATCGTGGACCGTTCAGCTCTTTACTGGGAAGCGCAACACTATCTGTTGTCTGTTGTGGGCCGCGTGGTATGTAAGAGCTACTGCGTCGGTGGCGTGGACTGACTGAAACGTAGGCTACGTACGGCAACAACTATGGAACGTTGTTTGTTTGACGTTAACAGAGCATGGTATAGTGTTTACCATTAGACGGTTTATGACATTAACTGTGTCATTATACGGCTTATGACAAGGGCCATTAAATCACGACTGAAAGGGCGGTCATAACGACCATTATGACGAAAGTTTGCCGGTTACTGTTGTAGATGGTGCCCATTTGATGACACTCCTTGGTGTGACAGTGTTCAGGTCTTGTTTAAGTTGATTTGTAATTATCAACTTTGTTAAACGTATGAACAATGCATCCCTTAGCACACCCATTTGTACAAATGCGATAAACGGGTGACTTAAGTTTGTTTAGTTATGAGTGAAACAATCTGGCCTGCTTCAAGGACAAATTTCAAGACAAAGGGTTTCAAAATAAAAATGCTTTTTCGAGTGCGGATTCCTACCGCAACACGTTACTTATGCTATTCTTGACCTTTGCCTGTCGACACATGTAGTTGCGTTGTAGCAGTTTCGTTGTAACTTTAAAGCCAGAAAACCTGTCTTGTTTTGCTTTGAATGCTTTTTTATCGTAATGTGCTTTTCACACAACCTCGCTACATGTCGTATGAAATCTAAACGTGTTTGTGTTATCGGTGTTTGTGCGCTGCGCGGTTATTGAGAGTTGTTGCGTAGGATAAAATCGAGTTTTTTGACGTAACATTTCATTACGTGTGTTTTACCGAAAGCCCAACCGTCGCGTGCAAGTAATGATTTTTTGCTCTTTCCAGGATTTTGAGATGTTGAGCAACGCTCGTTCTCTTGCAACCGACTCGGCGACCGCCATCGCCAGTGCCGTGGTTGAAGCTTCCTTCAGATGCCAAGCGCGTGAGTTCTTTCGCGTATTTTTAAGTTATGAGTGGAACTGCTTTGGTACCGCGAATGCAACTACTGTCCAAATGCTACAGACGCCACTATGCAGTAGAGTTAGTTGTGTTGTTTTTTATTGTTCATTCAAGAGTTCAAACTTACTGTTGGATTTGTCGTTCCCTGCATTATCTTGTCAAGCCAATATTCGACCTTCCAAGCTTGCACCTAAGGCTGAATTTACGCTTTCGGTGTCCGCGTAATAACTTATGGTTTGTTGTGTTTGCACTCAAAGGCTCTTAGAATTATATTGTGGTTGTGCTGTCTTTAGATACTTGCACTGTGCGCGCGCGCGTTATTTGTGAAATGTGAATGACGCTGTGTAGGTTTCCAGCAGCTGTTTTTGGGTAAAAAGAATGCGATTTCCTCCAAATTTCTCCGTAACCTTTTTGTGGGCTTATAAAATGTTTTTTTATTTGAGATCCTAATCAGACGGCATCGTAAGGAACATTTTGAAAAATGTGTGTGTGGCAAATTACACGTGGGAAGCTCACTGTAGCTAGAAGCGCTATTACAGCAGGAAAAAGAAGCACAGTTTGTTTTAGAAGAAACAAGGAATTGTACCAAGACCATTTCGTTGCCAGCCTGCAGTTTCCAGCAGAATGCGTGTTTATGATAAGCTTGACTGCTGCCAGCGATGTTTATTAGTATGACAAACGCACCAATGCTTATGATGCAACGGCGAATTTTGAAACGATTTAATTTGTGTATGCGAATAAATATTTTTTTGACATCTTACAGATGCTTAGAACTTTTTAGCTCAAGATTCCTCCCTAAAATTAAATGAATAGCGGGTTTAGTAGTTGAAATCAAGCTCCAAGGTTGTTGTAAAACAACAGGAAATTGTCGTCAATGTTAAATACACGCAAAAATCAGGTTAGTCTTTGTCTTCGACAAATGTACCCAACTGTTTCGTTGAAATAATGCAGAGCATTGTACCAGTCGTTTTGCGGCTTGGATTGTTTTCAGCCTGGAGCTCGGAACATGACTGTTTCCTATTCCATGGCGCCTAAAAAAACAACGCTGGGCAACTGGCGTGAATTGGTCGATGAGTTTTTGGGTTTCAAATCTATGAATTTGTTGTGTTTTCTGGTTTTGATTCAGGAATCAATGTCGGCTGAGCTTGGATTGGGCCGGAAAAGCACCAAATGTTGCGAGTGCTCATTGTTATTGAAATCGATTCAGGCTTTGTGAGCGAATCGATCGTCAGGTCACCGGTGGCGCTGCTGCGTAGTACTTGATCTATTTACAGCCCCTTCAACCGCTCTCATCTCTTTGTGTGCAGAAGGCATCATCGTCCTGACAAGGTCAGGAAAATCGTCTGCCTTGGTTTCGAGTTTCCGGCCCCGCGCTCCGATTCTTACAGTTACGCGGTTTGAGCAGACTGCCCGTCAGATTCATCTTTACAGAGGATGCTTTCCAATCTTGTATCAGGCAAGTGACGCCCCGGCGAGTGTCCTAGCTGTTGCTCTATATTACTTCAAATCGATTTGTAATGCTGAAATCGTGTGAACTTGCTGCGTTGATCGTTTGACTACGCTGAAGGTGGTGTTATTTCCAAACGTGAACTTTCTCTTATTTGCCTTCTATAGATTGTCGTTTCGCAAACGTACGGATTTGATGTCACCTTCAAATTCCATGCGTAATTCGTTGCTAGGAATAGATATCAAATTTGTTGAGGAACGCAGTGATTCAGCTTACTTCGGCAATAGAGCAACACTGGAAGGTTACGTTGATGGCTGCTTCATGGTCACCAAGATTAAAGCATTTAATATCGTAAGAAATAGTTCGTGATGTCCTGCGCCTCATTCGTTTTTGTAAACTGTGATCTCAGGTTGTTGAGAGGTATCGAGCTTCTGACGTTTAATGAAACAGTGAACTTTTCAAGGCCATTGTCTGCTTGGAATCGAAAGCATGGATGTAGGAGCAGGTAATTTTTTGGGGGTGCAAAGGATATTTTGCCCAAATTTGCTCGAAAAACTGTTATGTGGCAGACTTCCTACAAATTTGCTGTAGCTGTTGGCACATTATAGTTTCCTCTACCATGTTGCATTAAACTTAAAAAAATATTTGGTACTTGAAATTTGATTCTTAATAACTCAACTGAGAAGAAGTACGCTTGGCTGTGCAAGAACATTGTCAGAAGTCAGCTGGCTCAGTACTTTTAAGCATCTGCCTCAGTTCTGGGGCTTGGCGTTCCATTCACATTCCAGCTGTTGCTTTCAGCAAGGAAAACCTAACTGAGGAAGGTCTAAAGCTTCTTCCCCTGAAGACATGTATGTGATATATACTATGACCACGCCGTGAGTCTCACAAGATTGTCCGTTCAACTGCACATATATGCAACAGCTGTATGGCCAAGTGTGTTCATCCAAAAGAGTGTAGCATCCAAAACACTGTAGTTAAAACAAAAGCTTTTCTGTACTTGCCTGGCATGGACACTACTAACATGAAGTGGGTGCCCTGCAGTATATTCGATTCCATCTAACAAACTAAAATACGAAGTTACTAGAAACAGTTTGTTCATTTTAAAGATGTTTTCTATGACATAATAATCTTTTATGTGTACACTCAATAACAGAGAAGCATTATTTCATTAATATTGTTAAAAAATGTCGAAGCTTCTTTGCCCAAATTTTTGACATATCAAAACTTTTGGGAATGAACTTGCACCCCCGGCTCCTACACCACTGTGTGAAAACTTGGGCAGAGTTTTATTTTAGTTGGGTTAGTAGTTTCTCTGTCATTGCCTGCTCCTTTCTGGGTGGTATCACGATGGATACCGGTTGCCGCCCAGCAGCCAGCACGTACTGCGCAACTATGTTGATCAACTGGCAGACTTGCTGCTTCCATTTGAACCTGCCCGTATCTAATTTTATCGCAACTCAAACCCCATTTCTAATTCGGTCGTCAATTTCAAGCCTTTCAAGAAAATTAACCAACTGTCAAGGAGTGCTCGACGAGATAACCTGGTCAACAGGTTTTTACGGTGTCCCGGCGTTGTGAACGTGATCCGAATAAAATTACTCAGTATTCACCAGTTCGCGCTGAAATACGGTGAGTCTGTACCGTCAGCCGTAGCTTCGCTCTAAATGAATTAGGAATCACTGGAGCTTGTTGGCTCAGGGAGCCGATACATCCAACTTACTCTTTATTGCATTTCATTTCGCTGAACAACTTCTTTATTCACTTTATATTTTCTCATTATTTTACTGATTACACTTTTAACTAAAAGAATATGAAATTTGGTCCCCTATCGGTTTACTTTTATTTCAGCGCAAAAACATGAAGTTGGAAATAGATAGGCAGCATCTGGATGTTAAACTTTCATTAATGATTCACTCTCGAAAGCTTGCTCGTATAGACCCCCCCCCTGAGCATGCGTCACTGAGCAAGGTCTTTCCACTTCCATGTCGTAGTGGCTCAGGTCGATCGAATAAGACGCGCATATCTAAGTTGTAGGAGACCTTGATTTCTGTACAAACGTATTGATAGCAGGGGTAACCTAACGATAAGTGAGCTTGTCACAGTATCAACATTCTATAGTTGCATAACTACGATTAAGAAGGCGTTTGGCAATGTACCAACTCCACTGGCCAGTTCGGCAGCATAGCAATCGTGAAGCCAACAAAAAAAGTCTTTTGTAGAAACCTGTGCTTCCCAACTGGTCCGACGACGTTGACGGTCGAGTGCAATTCGCCATTGAAGTCGGCAAAGCACGCAAGTTCCTCAAGTCCAAAGATTTCGTGATCGTCGTCACTGGCTGGCAGCCTGGCTCGGGCTTCACCAACACCATGCGCGTGGTGCAGATCGATTAAGAGTTTCAGCGCGGAGTGCGTTACGCAGGTCGATGTGTTGTTGTGAAATGTTTGCGAAACGTTCTGCCGTTCGCATTTACTCGAGTTTCCTTTCGCTTGTGTTGAATTGCACGGGTTGAGTTGTTCCACCATACCGATGCGATCCGATCGATATTATCGGTGCACCTTTTCGGTCCGTTTTCATTTCAGCGGCTCTTCTATGATGTTGTGCTTCGACGCAGTGTAAATGAACTGCACGATCATGCAAAGCTGTGTTCACTTCGCGCTGCCGATCGTGCTGCAGGCAATGGACGTGTGGTGCGTTAACTTCGCGAAATGCCTAATAAAAATCTTGGTAGCAAGCGTTCAGTTCCGCGATTGAAGTCGCTCGCGAGAAACAAATTTTACCCGACAAGTTTGTTTTTTTAATGGACAGGTGACTTCTCCATGATTTGGTGTGTTTCCATCGTTGCGTTAGAATAACGGCTCACGCATAAACGCGCGTGTTGTTTTGTGCCAACCTCATAACTCCTTGGCTGAGCGATGTTTCGAAAGCAAAATATATCTTCGTTTGTGCGCTTGAATTCCTCCTTTGTATTCGATCGCGTCTATTGTGACATAGCAGTGAAACAACAATGCGCGCCACGTTCCACGCTTTATTTATGTGTAAAACTGAATAGAACGCAATAACAGCACAACAAACACGGAAATGTCGCCAAGTCCGAAACAACGCGGCGCTGAACGCAATAACGGCATAACAAACGCACCCGGACTGCTGCCGTTGTAGCAATGCTCCATGACGCTCTCAGTACAAAGAACTGAAGAAAAACAGCGAGAAGCCGAAGGTGCCTGCCAGTATCAGCCCGTACTGGGAGAAGGTGCTTATGGTGATCGGTGCCATTGAATCGTTATCTTGTGCTCCCGCCCACAAAAACTCTCGAATCATCATCGTCAGCAAGCAAGTAACCAGCAGAATTCCACAGAAGAATAAGTTGCGTACAAGAATAGCATTCACTCTCCCTTTAAGCTTCTTGTTGAGCACAAACCCGGCAATACCTGCCGAAATTAGAAGCGGTCATGATAATTGCAACGTCACACTTATGCCCATCCCAGGCCGAAGAAGACTCGGTCGTTGCGAACTTGTGTTCCAGGTAATTTCTCATAAAAAAGACCATTGAGTCTATTATTTCATAAATGTACACGAAAAAGTAAGATCACGATAGCAACAGAGTCTGGCGGGAGGAGAATTGTTAGAAATTTTGGGGGTAAAGTTTTGGTAAGTTAAGTGGTAAGTACAACCCATTTTTACGAAAAAGCTTGAGCTATAATGTTTTCAATGGAGTAGCTCGTTAGCGTTCCTTGCATGTTTAAAACTGTTACTTCGTTTGATAGGAGATAGACACAAAAATAATGGAAATGAGACAGGTTAGTTCGTTCAGGAGGAATGTCACTCCCAGTTCCAATTTTACTTCCCACTGGAATGGCAGTTGCATCTTTATTTGTCAAATCAATTGTGTAGATACACGAAGTATGAGTAAAGGAGACAAGGGGGCCCGGGTGAAAAACCATAACATTTGAGGCACTTAAGACTTCATTTGTATAGTGCAAGAAACAAAGCTTCGCGTTAGATTAGGGCGCAACTGGCTAAAGCAGTGGTTCTCAGCCACTGTTTTCAAAGCCCAATCATCCTTGCAGCAGAGGCGTGAGCACATTTGCTTCCGAAAGACCATAGATTCGAACATGGGGGCGCCAAACTTGTTCTTACTCCGGGGGCCGTCTAACCTCGGTATGCCCTTGCTCAGCAGTCTTCAATAAAACCTCTAACATTTTGTGTAACAGACTTTGTTCCGCAATAAAAACGTGTCAATTGAGTTGTGTTAAAATTTATTTCGTGCGACTGTCTAACAAAGTCGTAAGGCTGGATTTGGTTTCCTTCAGCAAAAAGGTTGAGAACCACTGGACTAAACCTTATCTTTATTTTTTAAATAGATTTTAGGTGATGGCAGTTAGCGGCAGGCCGTAGCCTGAAATTTGCCTCCTGCCGGGCCAATTTAGGTGAACGCTCTTGCCCAAGGAGCGCTACGGCAATTTCCTCAGTGGCCGTGGATCGATCACCTAATTGGGAGGCGGACACTTTACCACTGAGCCATTGCCGCCCCCTAAACCTTAAACGGTGGATTAAACTCGATCTTAGGTACCGTTAACGTTCGGTTGTATATGTGTCAGGATAGAATGGCTGAAACCGATGTGCTCGTTTACATAAAATCGCAAATGCACAAGACATGCGGAACCGAACACACTTGTTGGAAACCTACCTGTGGAATTTTGTAATAACTGTAACCATGAGTCAGATTTGTTTTTTTGCTTTTAAATAGACTCACAGTGGGCTCCAATAGGTATGACAGGCCAAGAACTGTTTTGTCATGGGCAGCTAAGACCGCGAAAAACAAATTTAGGATCTTTGACACACGACACTGAGTTTTATTGTCGCTGCCATACTCGCACCCCCTTGCGAACCTTTCACGCCCCCCAGTTTAGGAACCCAGGCTCTAGGTCATTGATTTCTTAACAAGGGCGGCACATTGAATGGCTTACTTTGATCTTAGCAAACTAAATTTAATTGAAGCTAATGTACTGATAGCGTTCGAAACCTAACTGCAGTGGTAACAGACGGGATAAAGTGACACTGAGGACCACCTGCATCAAAAGTCAAATGCAAGGTTATCAAAATAAGGACAGGCTGTGAGTATGCAGGATACTTTTGCTTCAGCGAAAAGCTAAACTGGGCCGCACAAAACCTTCGACTGGGCCGCATGCGGCCCGCGGGTTGGACATAGCTTTTCTAGGGAGAAAATTTACTGAATGATATTTCCAGCAAACACATTTTCATAAATTTTTACAAAATGTAATATCCTGGATGATTAGGCTAGTTAGCTAGTGTTTTTGTCCTAGATTGATGAGAGGCTTGACGTCAGGCGTCATAGAACATTGAATAATGCTCAATTGTTGGGATTTTGTTCAATTGTTTTCTGTTCAATTCAAACAATGTTCAATTGTTGGGACTTTTCGGCGCGCCCTTAGTGACTCGGCACCTGGGGAAATGCGCCCCCCTTGTCCCCCTTCGTTACGGCCTGATTGCACCTTGGATTATGATTCATAGTTACGCTTGTTGATAAGTTTTCTCTTTTTAGTTCATCTTTGCACATGTAGGCTACCAGAATCATTTGAGCACTTCATGCAAGCAGGGGCGTAACGAAGGGGGGCACAATTTCCCGGGTGCTGAATCACTATGGGGGCGCCAAATGACTGCGGGTGGCGTCGAAAAGTCCCAACAATGTCACATGTACATTCTTCAATACAGTAAATTTGCTCCAGAAAAATCTCAGGTTCGAACATGGGGGCGCCAAACTTGCTTCTTGCCTCGCGTGCCATCTAACCTTGTTACTCCCCTGCATGCACGCGACTATGTTTCTGCTCCTTACTTCATTTGGAGTTTGTACGTAAAAGCAGTGGCGTACGCAGAAAATTTTCATGGGGGATTTCATTCAGTGGCATGTGGTGGTCATTTGTATTTGGTGCGCGCTGTTTGTGACGTCATGTTCATTCCAAACCAATGTTTGGCGAAGTTTGTTGACGTAATATGCATATTCTTCTACACGCACTCCCCTTATTTTATAAACTATGAGAGCTCTAAGAAGTGAGGATGTCGGAGGAAAATAAACTCAACGCTACGACACAGCGGTTCATAACTGCAAAAATATCAGGCTTCGCGTTAAAACGGGGGAGTAAAACAATCATCACTGCGTCAGAGCAATTTATTTACAACTACAAAATGAGGCTGCGCTAATGTCTTGTCGAATACGAGCAGTCGAGCATAAAAAGTGTGCGGCTGGACTGGTGGCGACTGGGGCACACCCTGGTTTGCAAGATCGAATCTTGCGCTAAACTGCACAAGAATTGAGAATGTGCATAAAGTACGTAAGCAAACTTTCAATTTTTTTGTTATGTAATCCTTCTATGTTAAAAACTGCTGGTTTTGAGCTCGTGCAACAATTCTGTCATGCTACAGAAATTGGTAATGTAGCCAATGCGGTCAGCGCTTGCGCTGATCAGTCTTAACAGACAAAATAAAGACGATTGTTTTGGATAAAGTGAACTATCGCGGAACACAATCTTAAACATGCGGAGTGGACGAAAGGTGTGAAAAATTGGCGAGATGGCTTCTGGACGTAAACGTAACCCAGATTCTCACCAAAACCTAATTATTACTTTTTGGCCCATTTACAATGTTCCTTGAAATTTGTATGCAAATTTATTCCGTGGTATTTGCATTAAGTCGACAAATTAACAAGCAAAAAGTATGCGAAAACAATTAATCTCCTTTGTGCAGGTAATAAAGTTTTTGTAAAATATCAAGCTCAAGGGGGGATACCCCAAACCCCCCTTGCGTAAAAGGATATTGTAGAATTAAAAAATCCTCTATTGTGCAATCTATTTCACAATTTTCACAATAGTCAGACTCTAGCGTCATTTTTCTCTTTCTTTTAACAGCATGATATAGACTGGACAGTGGCACAGCTTTTTCGGTCTTTTTAGTGAATGAGTTATTCATGAGTTAACAAATGCAGGTTTCAACATTCTCAGTTTTTATGTCGAAGAAGATAATTTATCTAGAATCATACGTGGACTTCATCATAACAGATGATGTTCAAAAACCTTGATATATCTTTTTCTTCAAAGTGCGTGGCAATGGTTCGATAAAGCCGTCAATTTTGTAAGCTCGCTTCACTCCATCCCACACACGTACCTGATAAACAAGGTGCGCGAGAGGCACATCGTACCCGGGTCCGAGAGGTACTGGGACCCGTGAGGATGAAAATACGCACGCTAACTTTTTCTGTTACCAAGGTCAAAATTACTAGTGTATAAGCTAGTTGCCAGTATCACAATTAATATATTCTTAAATCTTGGCATAGTAGCTGTTTCAACTATATTGTAACTAATACAGAAACAAGCTACACACTTGTGAAAGTTTCAACGAGAAACCCAGAAGCTAGGGGACCGGTATCGGATTTCGTACCCCCAGGTAAAATTTGTCTCGAAAGCTCTGATGGCAGCTACACGTCTTTGCAGACCAATTTCGTGGTGTAGGAATTCTGCCTATATCAGGGTTCGTTTGTGAAGACGCGTTAGTATTGGAAGCATCCTGTCGCGTTGCTTTTGCAATAGCAAAAGAAACCGCATGCAACTGGGGAGTGACTTATCAAACCGTACACTATGGATATAATCGAAAAGGAAACAAAAGAAGAAATCTAGGAAAATTGATTTATCAAACCATACAGTACGTTGTCGTATGTATTATGTTATGTGATATTTTAGATAACGCAGGAGATGAAATTCAAACTAATAAGGCAAGAGTCACACTTCAGCTAGATGAATCAATAAGGGACGCCGGAACAACGGTAGGGCAGGGGCGGCAGTAAAAAGTTGAGGGCAATGGAAACTTATAAAAAAAACAAGCAAATTGTTACCAATGTCTTTGTTTCTGTTCAACAACAATATTGATCTCACAAATAATAGCAGAAAGTATGGACAACCTTTCTGTATTTTCTTGTTGCGCGAATAACTGCAATAAATTTGTTTCAAATCGATATTGATGAACCATGAAATTAGCCATGATACTTTTATGAAAAGGCACCTCTGCCCCGTTTCCCCCATTTGAAAGGGCAGAGGTGAACCGCCCTCGTCATTTTCCTGCTCTCCGGCGTCCCGGAGTCAACTGACGTGTTGAACTGCACGCATTTCTTGGTTTACTGCCGATGTATACGAGTAGTTTACATAAAGTTGAGTCGAAAGGTTGAGTTCTTCATGTGCGAAAATCTAGAGATGATCAGCGAAGGCGACTGATGATCAGGAAAAAATGAATAATTTCTTACAACAAAATAAACTCGTGGAATCACTTTGGCTCGCTGTGCACAGACGCCTCTTCTATGCTCAGTGAAGTCAGGTTTTACAACTCTGGTGAATAAACGGGCACTGCACATCATTTCTAACCCTTGTGTTCTTCATCGACGTACGCTGGCGAGTAACGCCCTTCCAGAATTTTTGAAAACAGTTTTGAAACATGTAACTGAACGTGTAAACTTTATCAGGGCACGGGCCCATGTTGTCAAAGTGCTTTATAAAGATGAATCGATTGATCATCAATGTTAAACAATACTTTATTCCAAATTCATATCTTGCTAAGACTTACAAATTTTGGTGTGGATTGGGCGAAAAGTTTCCAATGCTGTCGAAGCGCGCATTTGAAGTTATTATACCTTTTCCAAATACTTATCTGTGTAAGGCAGGATTCTCCTCACTAATGACCATAAAACAAAACATCGATCTCGATTAATTCCCAAGGATGACATGAGCGTATCTCTTTCAATCCCTGTTCCCAGAATCTCAAATATTGTCAGTAGAAAACTAGCACAAAGGTCTCATTGAGTGGCTGACTGGTTGAAATTGTTTGTCATTTCTCAATAGGCCTAAAAGAAAAACTTAAACATGGCTGTGTATTCCTTCTTCCAAACTTTTTGCCCCTTGATTCGGTGATATTCCGTGAATTGTTTTTAGATTTCAACAACCTCAGCAAACCACTTCTTAAAAGTATTCATGCTTACTTGTAAGAGCATTTTATGGTTTCATCTCAGAGACTGGTACATTTCGTACAAGCATTAGGCTACCTTAAAATTGGTTTCAGTAAGCACAAAAATGTATGTATCTGAGTTTTAGTTTACAACGTTTTTCCAGGAGAACCTGACCCGCACCCTTTCCTAGAAAAGTCATGCCTTGACACACTGAACACTGTTGGGGGTAAAATCAACTTTTTGATTTTGTTAAAGGGTACATGAGACAAAAAAGGTTAAGAACCCCTGCTCTAGGAAGAATCAAAAGATATTTTGAAGACTACACGTCGCAGATAAAAAAATACGCTAACAGGAATTGGCCAGTCTATAATGGGGGAAGGTAGATAGGGTGCAAGGCCCAAAGCTAACGATGGCAGTGCTCTGGACACTTGTAGAGTTGCAATCCCCCTTCAGGCTAGTTTCCATCGGATCAATGTAACCTTACAATACGAAGAAGCATCTAGTAACAACATTTTAATAAAATGTAATTTTTGTAATTTCACCCTTTGGATTCCCCTCTACTTTGAACGCCCGGGGCCGTCTCCCGGTTCGCTCCCCCTCTGCTCGCCACTGAGCAAATCCTGGCCTGCGATGCTATTTTTCCAAGCAAAATTTATCCAGACCAAATTAAATTTTGGGAAAGGATGTCCAAAACTGCGTCATCCTGTCACCTTCGCACAATACACAACTCATACCACTCACAACCTACCCTGTTTGCAATACATCGTTATCACACATACATGCTGCAGGAACCCATTTGTGCTCAACCCTTTAAATCTTGGCCTCACAAATATATTTTCGTGAAAACTCTACACTAAATTGCAACCGAAAAAAGCTATATAAATCAACAATCGTTACCATAAAAAGCTATCCAAATCATTTTGAGCAAGAGCTAAAGATGCTTGCTCGGAAGGCCAGTTATATACAATACTCGGTAAACATCATTATGTCTGATTCATTGTTTTGGAAATATTCTTTTCGGTATATATTGTATCACAACCTTCAAATGGATCAACATGCGGTGTACCAAGTAGTTTCTTAACAAACGAGTAGATCATACAACAATTCAGTCTAACGCTTACATTACCGGGAATAGCCAGAGTGGCAATTGCTGATTCCCATCTCCAAGTCATTTCCACTGCAGAGGGTGTCTCTGCTTCATCATTGTACAATAAACCATGCAGCATTTTGCAACCTATGGCAATAAAATAGCAGAGTTCTCTCCATGTAATTGAACGATTCACCTTTTGGGGAAGTTTCGGAGTTACGTGGTTGTCACCACTTTCATTTTCATGTCCAGCGCTCATTCCTCTCACATGCTTCGCCATCTTTGTCCAGTGCACGTTTTGAAATCGTGGGTAAAGCTGTTAATAGTTCGTATATCTAGTGTGTATTATTGAAGAATAACAGGCACTTGTTACAAAATAAACAAAGCATTATTCGGAACAGCAGAGACAGGTCTAACAACTAACAGAAAGCAGAGAGTAAGAAGATGAAACGCAAAAGCTCATCTCCAGGGTACGTGATTGTTGATTTGCGCACTGTACCCTGGAGGGAGCGCGTTCCTCAATTTACCTGTTTCGAGTTGCTTCTCTGCGCCATATTTGCATCATGTCTTTTAGAGATATGGCTTGAAGCGTTAAAGCGTTGGTCTTCACCAGAAGAACTCTTGCAATATCAGCGCTGGGCTTCACACATGATTCTTCTTATTTTTGGCTCATTAGCTTGCGGTAAGTAAATGTGTGTAAACAATGGCGTAACTAGAGGTTTGAGCCAGGGGGGCAAAGATTAGCTGAAGGGGGCCCACTAGCCAAAACTCAGAAAAAGGTTAAGAAATGCTAGTGAATCTCTGGACGTCGTGGATGTCCATACCAGAGTTGGATCAATTACAAATGTAATTGTAATTGAATGTAATTAATTACATATTTTCATGTAATTGTAATTATAATTGTAATTGAGATTTTTTGTTCTTGTGTAATTGTAATTATAATTGTAATTTATAAAAAATTTGACCAAATTACATGTAGGCCTACTCTCAACAATTTCACAGAGTTCGAAGAAGCCCTTGAACTAAATCACTATTACACTTGCTATGGGACACGCTGTAGATTTTATTGCAAGATAGATGCATACTGCACAGAATTTTTCAAGTGCACAGCACAATCGCATGCACCAGGGGTGTCAAACTGGCGCTCCGCGGGCCAAATC
>Ga0210059_1007554_pt1 | contig 17247 bp, 9 predicted proteins | sample Ectturendosymbi2_FD_188042 | JGI IMG/M metagenome (GOLD analysis project Ga0210059, IMG submission 188042) | Ecteinascidia turbinata endosymbiont from Florida, USA - Sample 2 (SPAdes) (version 2) | ecosystem: Host-associated > Tunicates > Ascidians > Unclassified | place: Key West, Florida...
ATGAACCGAATTTGCCAAAACTAGTCTTTGTATCATTCCCGTAGCCTTAATCTACCTTGAGTCCGCGAAGATTTATACTGGTCCGAAAATAGTCCGTGGCTTGAAAAGGTTGAGAACCACTGGAATAGACTAAGAACTGGAGTCGGCCGCTTTGGCAAATGCCTGTACCGCTGTGGCATCCTCGATACGCCCGAATGCGTCTGCGGCGCTGAGGAGCAGTCGGCCAATCATATGATCTTCGATTGTGACATCATCCGCCCTCCGAACTGCCTGGAAGACCTGCGGTCCCCTGACATCAACAACACTAAATGGGTTGAGGACCTTGTGGATTTTGTCTGAACCGCCGCTCACACGCAAGAAGAAGAAGCAAAAATCGAAAGTTCAACAGGCAATGTTACTTTCCAATTTGAAAAAAATCTTTACTAGAAGCATACAATTTGTGCAAACTGAACGTTGCGTTCCCATTTATTTTTCATCCGAATACCGAGATGGTCATAAAGCGAGGTTTTAGTGTATTTTGAGAGACTATTGGAAAAATTTGAGAGACCTTTTCGGTCCTTGAAAATACATTAGAAACACTGCATACAGTGGCACAATCTTTACCAAAAAACATACAAAGATCCCATGGATAGCAATGTTAGCCAAAATGTTTCTTCAGAAACAATCTTTACCAAAAAACATACAAAAAAATCTTTACCAAAAACATACAATTTGTTCAAACTGAACGTTCCATTTCCAAATCATTTTGCACCGAATCAAAATGCTTGAGTGGATGCCTCTACCTAAATACAACGCGCATACACACAATGGCGCAATGTATGCAGATTGCAAGTTACTCACAACAACGTTAGACAGCTGCATGTTTTTAAGGTCTTTTCCCCACACACGGTTTCCGTCGACAGTTCCAACAATCACGGCTCCATCCTCATAACCAATGCAGATCTTCTGTCCGTCCGCGTTCCACGACATTGATCTTACTACAGATTTGTTTCTGTTGTTGATCATCTCTTCGAACCACTGGCCTGTCAGTGAAAGCAGCAAAATTTGTAATTGCGAATTTTCGCCGCAAGACATAGACGATGCTGTGAAGCGGAAAAAATCCAAATAGATTTTTCTGATAAAATACTGAGGAAATAACTACTTCCTGTGAGTATGTCGCGATCATCTCCAGCCCAAAATGATTCAACAAAACAATGCTAAGATACTCGACAAAACCAACATGATTTGGAAGACTACATCTGAAAAGAGCAAATGTTTATGAGATTGTACAGAAAAACCGACGATATTCGAAAAGGAATTTGAAATTTACGAAAAATGAACAAACCACAAGCTACAGAAAAAATGCGAGAAACAAAAAGTGCGTTGTCGCACGTTCTGTGGTATGTCTGAACATATTTTGCATTGGCAAACGGCGTTTCTTAACATGAGACATGCAATGCATGTTTGTTGTGGTAGGTCCACGATCCCTTAAAAGGATGAATTGACGAAAGTTCTATTGTTTCTGGCGCCAAGCTGCACATATCTGGTAATTTCGAAGCAGTTATGGTTGATCACCACTAACTCAATTACATCAATTTCACAAACTCCGCCACACGCGTGTGCAGTGTTTTTTCTTTTCTGAGCAAACAGTGGTAAAAATTTGTTCGCAGTATTTTGGAGGGCAAAAAAAAGATAATTACAAATAATGGATTATTCTAACCTTTAAAATACATCCATACAATTATTAGTCCTTTCCGGTCACTAGTCGTCAGTTTTTGATGTTGACTGTTCCACGTAATAACCTTAATTGCACCTGCACGATACAAAAAAGTTACATGATCGCAAACTTGTGCAACCCAGAAAAAAGTATCTTTCTAATTTTTAAAGCACATATACAATGAGATTTAACAATTTAAATACAAAAGTGAAAACACCGTATATGTAAAAGTTACTGAACATAAACGCATTTCACCAGTGAAAAAGTTAGCAATTTTTAGCAATTCAACTTAAAATAACACCTTGGAGATTAAAAATGTTAATCAACAACACTACACCTTCCACAAGCTATTATTAGGAAAGCAGATGATAAATGAAGTTACAGTAGTTCTTGCACCTGTGTGGCCTTCTAAAGTTTGATTCATTGTTAAATTGTTTGGCGCTGCCAGTCCTCGTACATTCGCATCCTTTGATACTGCTGTTTCAAGCTTTAGCACCTGCACACACATTTGTTTTCATTCATTCCATCACACTGCGAGTCACAAATGCCTTCATAACTATCACATTTACTTATAGCATGATAGCAAATGTAAATAGTACAATTGGAAAATTGGTTTCAAAATTACATGTTACTTTCTTCCAATTAACAATTGTTAGCCAAAATGTGCTATCCAAGGGATTTCCACAATATATGTGACATGAACTGAGCATGTGAAAACAAGAATTTAGCAAAATGTGTATTTCCATTTCGATTCAGTTCATTGCACTTGATTTTTTATCTCTTTTGGGTGGCATGAACAGTCTGTTGCTTACAGCACACATCCTGTTGCTAACATTAAGGTCATGTAGCTGCTTTTGTAGCGAACGCTCCATCACAAACAAGCCAATGGCAGCATTGTGTGTGAACCTTTCCCTTCCACTGACCCATTAATACTGAGCATGAGGCAGTCAGGCTGCAAGTACTACTTTTTGTTCATGCCAGCAAGCATACCTCACATGACAAAACTAAGGCTCCATTTTCTATATTACTCTCGCAATCCATTTGAAATTAAATGAACCCAACTGAATTAACATAACAACCTGAGCAGCACACTTTTTGAAAATGATTCATACAATCAATACCTTCTGACATATGTAACACCTCATTTAGTTTAAACATCATGCCATATTGTCCAGTCCTTGACAACTAACATAAGTGTGGAAATGATTATGCATATGGTTTTCCTTGGGCAACGAGACACTTTAAAGAAGTTTTGATCATTCCACAATATACCAAAGCATTTTTGGCAAGATAACAATATATTTTTGAATATTTGATAGTTTTGTCACAGTTTCAGTTACAATCAAAGCATTGCAGAAATCACACATATGTCAGACTTTCTTTAATCCGGGTTTGGTATATGAAAAACAGTGGGCAAACTGCGACTCACCGACATATTTTGTGTGGCCCGCAGGGCAGTCACACGTATATAGATAGTACATATTTGGAGTCTATGTTAAAGCAATTTTATCGATTAGATTAAAATTATCAAGTTTTTTTCCACACGTTTCATGCAAAACCGCATTTTTACTCAACCAGAAGTGACTATTGTTACTTTTATATTGTGGTAGCTCATGTAAAACTTTTTTTAACCTTTCAAAGCGATTAAAGATGTAATATATGTAATACGAGCATGCGGCCCTCGGTAGCAATAAAATCTTCAATGTGGCCCTCCATAGACAATGTTTGCCCACCCCTGTTCTAGCTGAATAGCAATATCTCAAATTGGTGCAGTTGTTGCATAATGTTTGTAATGTTTGTTTCATTTATCAATGTGTTCACATAGGTTTGTAAAGTTAGTTACCTGGGAGTCTATGCAATTTGATAACAAAGACAGTGAATCTAAAGCTCAAGCTCAAGCTACTTAATTTCCCAAACAAAATTAAAATAAAAAAAGACATTGCCAAAAACGTTCTGTCATTTTCTCAATGTTGGAATGAGAACAAATAATCTTCATGAAGAGGCATTTGCAGACCACAAAATGGAAGAATACAAAAATAAATTGCTAGGCTACTGTAGGAGCTCCCAGCCAGATCTAATGATTTGCAGAAGTTAAAACCATGCATTGCATTCCCTGTCGTCTGTAGATCTATTCAAAGTTAATGTGGTCGCTAATGGCTGTCTAGTTCGCCAACCATTTGTCACAAACTTGTCTGCTGGAGAAATGAAACTGACTGAAATGCAAGTCAATCTGGCCAGCCCTGTCAACACAGGAAGCTTACCCCTCAAACAAAGCTTCGAGCCCCCCTCCAAAGTGACATATGAAATGCTAGAAATCAGTGGAGTTTTTACCACCACTGGTATATTACAAACTCAGGAATCAAAATACTGCATAGCAGAGGCAAGTTACAAAAGAAAACTTAAGTTTGTAGAAAATTGTAGCATTTTTCAAGCAGAAAATAACCTTTAAAAGGCCATCTTCACCACCACAAGCAATGAAGGCATCTTCTTTGTTCCATGAAACACAATGAAGTGGAATTCCATTTGGAATAGGTATCTGTAAGAAAAACACAACAAAGCTGTCTACTTCAACAAACTACAAATCAATAGTTCAACATAATGCAAAGTGTTGTTTTAGTTAGCATAAAAAGAAATGCTACTAACCTGCAAAAAAAATTACGCAGGCAAGGGTAATTCAATGAGAACAACAAACTGAATTTTAACAATGACCAAGATTTGCATTTTCTGTGAAGTTCTGTCAAAATTGTTAGAAAATAAACTGGAACCATACATATGAAGCTATAGTATTGTCCGATACATACATCTTTCAGCAAAAAGTAGAAATAGAATGAGACTGGCAAAATAGTTAACCGTTCCAGTAAAGTTAGAATTAGCCTACAGATGTCTTAGAACTGGTCAGGTCCTACACTGCCATGGTTACTCAAACAATCACCAAAGACACATTTTCATTTCCCCACATATCAACACTCTTACTGAGAAATTAGAAATACAGCTATTCTATGCTTCTCTTGCTCAAATGACACTCATAGGTCATGGCATACTACAAAGTGCATTTGAAAGGCTACCAAATCACTATTTCATGCAATAAGTAATTAGCATAATACTTGCCGAAAAAGCATATGTCCACTGAAAAATAACCTTCAACTCTTAGAAACAGCTTTGCTCTTCTACTCTTTTCAAATTAAATGCAATAAAAATAACTTGTCCTCATATTGCTCATTGTTACTGGTAACACAAACTCACTTCTTCATATTGCCAGTGAGAATTAACTTAAACATTTTGACATGTTTTCTCATCAGTTTATGATTTCAATACTATTTCTTTTTAACAAAATCAAAATGATTTTAAATGCTAGAACCATGTCAAAGACTTGTGAATAGTCACATGATAAGAAATCAATGCAGGAGCAGTTGTAAACAACTGTTGCCAACTCTATATGTTATGCTTAAGACTGAAAAATCAATTTAGAAAACACTACAATACCTTTTTGCTTAAATAAACAAACATATCCAATCCACTCTAAAATCTTTTCCACATCTAAATTCTTAGTGGAAACACTTCCAGTAAGACTTTACCACTGTGAAACACAAAAGCACACAACAAATTCAACCATTAACAAAAACTAATACAACTCAAATGAAGTAATATTTAACCCGGCTATGTCCAACCTTAATGGCTTACTGAGCCAAAAATAATGTCACTATCATAAGCAGGACCACACACTGAATGACATATTAATGAAGGCCACACACTGAATGGCTTACCTTGATCTTAGCAAACTATAGACCACATTCATCAAAAATGTCAAATTCAAGATTATCAAACTAAGGACAAGTTGTTAGTATATAGGTAATTTCACTATGTGAAAACCTAAACTGGGCTGCACAAAACCTTTCACTTGGCCACATGCCCACAGGTTGGACATAGCTGCTTTAACCTATTACACAACAATGTAGTTTTTGACATGCAATTATGAAGACTTTCTAAAGTGTTTGGTTCCAAAATTTGTCAATTCATTTCATTCAAAAGATTACAAGAAGTCACTTTTTTAGGTTTGTGATATCAGAGAAACAGATGTACTTGGAAAATCAAGCAGAATGCATAAATGTTGGATTTCTTGCTGAGTCAAAGGTAATATATCTGACTTCGACCTTTCCAAAACTTCCGACTCCGACTCCCAACACCAACTTTCCAAAATTTCCGATTCCGACTCCTTAACATAAAGGGAATGCAATTTGGCTGTTAAAATCAATGGAAATCATGGTGCACAGCAAGAATTCTGTTTCAACAAAAGTTTGAAAAGAAATTGTACCATTTCAACAGCAATTCTCAATTTAGGAGTGTGATGTAAAAAATATCCAATTGGAGATCCAGAGTCAGAGTCGGATTTTTTTTTTAAATCCAACTCTGACTCCGAGTGTTGTTAGTAATCCGACTCCAACTCCACCCAAAAACCTCCCACTCCTTACGACTCCAGCTCTGCAACCCTGTAATAGTCATAACAAAAATTTCGTCTCTTTTCTGTTCTTAATTTTTTAATTTATATACCTGACATAAGCAACTAATTTTTTATTACAGAAAATGTCCTTCTGTCAAGATAAACTACAGTAAATTTCATCACAAGATCAAAAAATGAACTTGTTGAAAAAGCAAACGAAACAAATTACTACAACCAAATGAAAATACTTGTTAAGTTATCACTAATACTACTGCTCTTATGATTTACCTTTCAGATAAACAGGCATCATCATGCTGAGTAAAAATAAATGGTTTTCAACAGTGATAGCAAGCTTGCTTTTTTGCAGGCAATATTTGTCCACATGCACTTCATTGGACCAATTTTGCTCTTATCACCTACACTGGCAACCTAGTTTGTATTGTCATGGTCACTGTTTCACAACGCAGTATGAATGTGCGTTCAGTTGCTTGATCCAAAGTAAATAACTCGAAGAATTCTGGACTAATTAAGCCCAAATTTTCAGGAAAAATGCATTGAAACATGAAGAACATTTGTGTAAATTTTCACTGCAAATGACCAAGTACAAAATAGTTATTGTGTTTTACACAATAACTCACTGCACCTTGCTGTATAGTAGGATAAAGTGTTGTAGCCTGGGCGCTGTGAAGTTGTTTGATGTAAAAATAAGTTAAATTGAATAATTCTTACTCGATTTACCTCAAACTTTTAGGGCTAATGCATGTAGGTATGAAGAACATTGGCATAAATTTTTGTTGCAAAACAACTACTATGAAAAAAGGTATTGCGTTTTACACAACAACTGATTGCACCTTGCTGTTTTGAAAAAAGTGTTGTCGCCAACGCGCAGCAAAAGATTGTTTGATGCAAAACAAAATAACTCATGGATTTCTTCCTTGACTTACTGGAAAAGTTCAGGGCTAATGCATGTACAGTATGCATGAAGAAAATGCTTGTAAATTTTCACTGCAAAAGGCTGAGTACAAAAAAAGGTATTGTGTTATATGCAACAACTGATTGCACCTTGCTATTGTGGAAAGTGTTGTAGCCTGCATGCAGGTTTTAAGTCAGTAATTTCTTGGTCAATTGACCTCAAATTTTCAAGGCCAATGCACATTAGTATGAAGAACATTCTTATAAATTTTAATTGTAAAACACAAATACGAAAGAATGTTGCAGAACCAGCCAACAGGACAACAATAATAAAAGTCTTTGCTCAACTATTGTAAAACTTTTTGAAAATGACATTGACGATTCAGCCAACTAACTGTAGGCTTTCATCAGGGTAAATGGTGACTTGAACAAGAGAGGAGTAGAATTCACCAAATGCACATGATTGCATGACGTAGTGATAACATTGATAACAACGTTGAAAAGGCAAAGTAGATAACATAGAACAGATTGTAAAGTGGAATAAACCAACAGCAGTAAGAAACAAACTGTATGCCAAGCCCAGCCAAAACAAATCAAAAGTATGCCATCTCATATACAGTCCATTATAGCCAAACGTTACATTGTAGATTTGTCGGAAAAGATTTGAACAATTTTTGTTAATGGCGTTGGGTGTGGAGTTAATAAAAAACAAGTCGATAAAATATATTTTTCTAAAATCATTCTTAAATGCAACAATATGAGTCTTCAATGAGTTCATTCAATGTTCCAACCCTAATACATGTTTAGCAAACGCACTTATGTATTCTTTCTTGTGTGTGTTGAACGACCTTTTTGTTTCACCAAAGTACTTCTGGTTGCAATCACCACACAGTACGCAGTATACCATAGTATGAAAGAAGTTATTGTGTTTCATGCAACAACTGATTGCATCTTGTAGCCTGCTGTTGCAGATTACGTGCAAGTACAATGACAGTTGTATACTAGTGTAAAACATGTTAATAGATTTGCATTTTAGTTTAAGAAAACAACACAAATGAATTAGCTAATCCCTTGGGGATTCACAAATTAATTTTTCTTTTTTTGGCCATAACTTGTCAACCACTAATATAAGAAGGCCAATCAAAGACTTCAACAATACAGATTTTCACGTAGTTATTTTTAAAAGAAAAAACAACAAAATTCCCACTTGAATTAGTTTCTCAGGCCCTGCTGACATTACCTAAAAAAACACTTGACCTGCCACAGTTACGTCATTATCCCCAAAAAAGTTCACACACAAAACTTTCTAATTTTCAAAAATTGAAACTACAAAACTTTCTGCATTTTTATTGGATTTGAACACCTCTATAGCTCTATGGGCTGGCAAGTTATGGCTGAACATGTACTTCCCAAAATTGGGCTCTTGCAGGCAGGGTTGATTGATTTAAATCATGATTTAAATCAAGCAACAAAATTATGATTTAAATCAAACATTAAAATTCAAAAAAAATCATGTCGTTTTAGAGCTTTGTGTGATGTCTGTGACTCATCTAATAAGCATTCTAATAGGTTTTCACATAGCCTAGAAGGAGTTCCCAACCTTTCTCTGAACATGTACTCCTTTAGCATTTCAATAGATGAGCATGTACCTCTAAAATTTTCTGTGACAAAAAGCCTGAGTAAAATACTAAAATTCTACTGAATTTTTAAAAGTACTTTTAGAATCTTGAAATTATAAAAGTATACTCCATTTTCATGTCTCAACTTCAATTTGTTGCAAATCAAAATGTATAATAAATGTACCCTGCAGATAGCCAAATGTATCCCTGGGGTACATGTACCCAGGTTGGGAACCTCTGCTATACAGTATTAGTGTAGAAGGCTAAAAGTTCTTACAGTATGATGACACAAGTTGAAACCATTTGAAGTTTTATCAATCATAGCAACTGTGAGGTCACATGGAACAAGACTTTTTGGTCTGGCTGATTCGGTCTGAGTCGTTTTAGTCTGGGTTGTTTCAGTCACGGGACATTTTGGTCTGGCCGTTTTGGTCTGGGAACATTTCGGTCACAGCTTTTCTGTACACAAACAACTGTACATTCCCTTAATTAAATGATTATAGGCAGGTGGAATGTCACTCTAGCTGGTGTTATACCAACTCCCTTTGAGGAGTCATGATTGCGATTAAATCTGAATTGTAATTGTGACTCTGAAGATATTATATTTAATTGCAAAATGTTGATAATGATTTAATTTGCTTGCTGATGATAATGCAAATCATATGTTGATGCTGATCTTGGATCATGTTTGTAATTTTTTTAAATAAAACTTCTCGTTGATTTAAGTACGTTTGCTTTAAAATGTGAACATGTAAGAACTGCAAGATTTCATAGTCTGACATGTCCCCAGACTGAAATGGCCCAGAGCGAAACAACTCAGACCGAAAAGTCGCGTACCCGAGGTCACATATTCTATGTCATTTAACTGCAAAAATGACATATGGACTGAAATCACTAACCCTTGCAGATTCAAAAGTCATAACGGTTAGAATGCCATAAGTTTGAGAGTGTAGATTGGCATAAAGTTAAAATCACATTTAAATTCCATCAAATATGAAGGCTGTTGACTGTAAACATAGTTATAGAACATAGTTTTGATTCATGAACCAGATATTATTATTATAGGTCTTTAATATTTTATGCATATGTGCCATGAGTGTCAATGAAATTACTAAACTAGCAGTTTCAGTATTGGCATTTCAATATTTCATTTTGTTCACCGGTACTGGTGTTATGAACTCATTTGCATTAAGGGATTTTCATAAGCGCAAAAAAGTTTGAATGAAAGTTCAGCTCTTGCTGGTCAGGGTTTATTTATTTAAATCATTTCATTTAAATCAGTGATAAAATCAACAAAAACAAGCAAAAAATCATACACAGGTTGAAAGCTTTGTGTGATTTGTATGACACATTTAATTAGTATTTTAATCGGTTTCACTTATTAAAAAAGGCAGGGACTTCTTATGACAACACAAGATATAAAAGCAATTAAAGTTTTATCAATCATAGCAACTGTTGCTGTACTACAAGAAACACAACACAAAAACTTATATTGAAACAAACTCTTTCATTAAAATTAAAAATTACTACTTGTTTGGTGGCCACCCTCTACACAATAAATAAAAAAATCATAAAAATCAAAAATCTGACTTAAATAAAAAAAATCATGATTTTCAGCAACCCTGCTTGCAGGACTTCAACGGTTAAGCAAGACAGTGCGTACCTTGTAACTTTATCAAAACCAATTTCTTACACCCATCCAACATTCTGGTCTGTATAGAGGTAACTTATAGGCTACTGCTTGAAAATATGAGTAAGGGACAGCATTAGCACCACCAGTGTAGGGATTGACTTGAAATGTGGCTGTTTGTACTACCAGCATATATAGGAATTCGACTTAGAAAGAGAGTCTGTACCAAAGATGTGGAACCATGACAAAATTGACACAGCTCCAGAGTTTCTTTTTTCATGAACATGGCTCTGGCTCCAGAGCTCTCTTTTTTCATAAAATGGCTCAGGCTTCAGAGTTTGTTTTTACACATTATATTTTTTATATTCCTACATAGTCAGTGCCGCTATACCAGGCAATGTAGCAACTGATGCTGAGACTGACAAATACCAGAAATACAACGACCTCTTTGACAATTACTACTTTCAACCAGTTGCAATTGAAACCACTGGTGTGTATGGCAAGTCCAATGCCCCTTCTTGAGCTGTCTTGCAAACACACTCATTGACATTTCGAGCGACGCCAGGGAGCAACAGTGGCTCTACCAGCACCTGTCTCTGGCCATGGTCAGAGGGAACACTGCCATCATAATGGCCTGTGTGCAAGTTTGATCTGATTTTAGCCATCTTCAGTGCATTAACCTGTGTTCCTGCCCGTTACTTGCCTTTCTTCAATGAATAGCTATCGCCTTCTGAATGTCTGCATTTTCTGTGAGCTTTATTGTCTTCAGTAAGTTTTTTTTTATGCTTTCTGTAAAGCCTCTGTGCAGTATTGTTTTCCTCCCCTTTTCAGCTATCCTGACTAACCTCATTTTGTTTGTTTTTCATGTATCCAATACCACTGGATTACTGTTTACTGTTAAACCTCTTTGTAATCTGTCTTTACCTCTGTCTGTTCAACCTCATTTGGGGGTGCTATGTGCCTGGTGGAACACACACACAATGGTGGTACTCCATAATGGTCTTTATTGTTTTACTGTGTTTTACAATGTCAACACAAAAGGAAAAAAAAACATTTTCAAATATCTGGATGTGCCTCAAGTTGACGGGAAAATGAAATATATCTAACACAAAACTAAAAGAATAATACTGTACCACACTTACATTTGTCAATACATCTGACAATGTAAAGTTGGATATTTCTGCAAGAGGACAGTGGAATAGCTGTTGAGAAAATGTTCTTTGACATAAGAATCACACATCCTACCTCACAGTCTTATTGATAAGTTCTTTTCGAAGATATAACAACAACATAAAAATGAAAAGGATAAGTACAATCAAAAAGTGTTTGACATTAAGAAGTCTTCACAAGTGGTGGAAATAGATGGCACAACACAAGAATGCACCAAGGTCTACACAAGACTGGCTGAAACAACATCTAAAAAATGCTAGAAGCCATATGCATCTGTCATGACCTACATAAGACTGAACAAATCTCAGATTTGTACTTCTAAAAAGCACCTTTGCTGCAATATGAGGCTTTTGAGGCAAACGAAACAATGTTCACCTCTAGGATCTCAGACATTGACTTTAGGCGATTCCATATGTGACTTGTGTGACATTTTGACAATTTTTTTGAAGATAATTCATTATAACTTTTATTAGGTGCATTTCTGACATTTTGTTTTGGTATCAGTGGCAAACTATTTCATAATTACTTGTTTTGAAAAAATAAACTTTTTTCTGCAACTCAACATTTTCTTATTAAAAAAAACATGACGTGTGTGACACTTTTTAGAAGTGACTTTTTACCTACAATGACATATCATAAGAATTCTGTGAAGTAGGGCCACTTCACTAGAAAAACGTATCATAGACTATTACCATAGAGGTTACCGTGTTTACTCGCTTTATTTTTCCTCAAGATTGAGCTCAAATTGGGGTGCCCGTTTTATAGGCAAGGTCTGCAGAGATAGAAAATAGTTCACTCAGAATTGTGCGAGGATGATGAACTTTTCAGTGAGTTTATCAGTAGCAGAGACAACATAAAGAAGGAGGAAAACACAAAGGAATGTGACCTCTATGATCAATGATGATGGATTGTCCGAGGAACAGTTTTACAAACTGTTTGAAGACAGCGACAACGAATAATTTGAAGGTTTTAAATTTCATAACTTGCATATTGTATTTGCTGTGTTCTATACAGTGCAGTTTGCGTAACCTGTTTTATTACTTAGAAGAAATGTGGTTTAAAAGTTAGTATAAACGTACTTTGATACTGAAATGTGTTTCTCTCATTACCTGCTTTCCTTCGTCTTATAAATGAGTCTAAACAGAATATCGACAATCTCCCATGTGAAGATGAGACCCGTCTTATAAGCGAATAAATACAGTCATGTAAAATCTAGATATTATAACTATTTTACAGCTAAGACAATAATCAAAACAAGTGCATGATGTGTGTGACATCAAAATGTGATGTGTGTGATGGAGTCCATTTTTGCTAGTTTCATCATTGCATAGTAGTAGCAAAGATTTGATCAAAAAAGTCCAACAGTTTACTGAAGATGTGGTTCAAATAAAACGCTGAGTTTGTTACTCAGGTAGCACCATCGTGGGAACATTTAAGTCTGCTGTGCCAATGTTTTTTTTATTCGACTCCCACCTTGGTGACTTTCGCTTCGGTAGTATTGGCTGCACATTTCAATCTATAAGATCACTTTTTCTTTAATTTTTCAAAACTTTCCAAACCTTAGGTTTAAGGGTTACCGTTAAGGTCAGTATTAGTGTAAGAGTTAAAGTTCGGGTTACAGTTAGAGTTAGGTTTTAGGTTTAGGGTTTACCTTTCACATTTACTAATTTTGCATCTAGCCAACTACACTCTCATAATACGTTATTGTCACGATACAAGTGGCGGTTGAATAAGGTTTCAAATATGAAGAACCACAGGTGGTTTTGTAGTCACTGCCTTCTACTAGAAAGGGTAATATTTCATTCATAATGTCATGCCTTATGAGATTTAGCTACCTTTAGCACAAATATGATTGACGTCATTGTCACCACAATTCAGCTTTACATGATAGTAGGCCTGGTAATTAAACTGAAATCAATGTCTCTAAGGTCCTGGAGGTGAACATCACTGCTGTTCTAGGCTTGCTAATATTTTGTATGACTGCCACAGCATTGTTTTTTTGAAGGCTTGACTGTGGTATGTTTTTCACTTTTGATTATTTTCCTGAGTTTATGTCTATTGTTTGTTTTGTTATGATATTGTTATATTACTAAGGGTGGCCAAACTGCAGCTTTTCGAGCCTTTGCATGCAGCACTTTAAGCTTTCCAAAAAATTATATATTTGCTTTCTATTTCTACATATTGCAAAGTGTAGAAATATTGTAAAGCAGTACTGTGGTAGCTAGCATGTATAGTATTACTTTTCCAAGTCGTTATAAAAAGAATTGATTATGATGTCACAAAAGCAAAGATTGCAATTCGTGTTTTTGGATTGGGAGTGTCTATTTTACCACCAATATTCTGGCGGCAACAGATCGGCTGGCGCTATTTGTGCTGCTAGTTCAACATTCGGTATCGTAGAATGATGCAATTTGATTAAAAACTTTCGTTTGTCATGCAATCGGCGTGCTGCTTGTAACGTAGTGGTTTCACTGATTATGCTTCAAGTCTAGTAAGCCATTGCCTTTCGGTTCGACTATTACCTTGGCGACTTCCCTTTTCTTTTTTTTACTTTTTTCATAACTTTCCAAACTTTTCCCTTAGGTGTTAGGTTTAGGCTTCGGTTAGTGTTTGCGTTACAGTTAGCATTCGGTAGGGATGAGCATTTGGGGTTAGGGAGCATGGTTACCGTTGGAAATTAGCATTAGGGTTAGCTTTAGACTTAGGTGTTGTTAGCATTAGGGACTAGCATTAGAGGTTAGTGTTAGGCTTAGGGGTTAGGGTTAGCGTTAGGGTTTAGGGGTTAAAGTTACCTTCAGGCTTTATCTTTTGTGTTTACTTTGTTTCGGCAAAGCCTGTTGCTACTCCCGCTGCTACTGGCATCTTGGCAGCAAAATAGACACTGCCTTTGAAATTTTCATGTTGCACTCTTTTGTAACTTGGGTTTTCTGATATGCAGCTCATACATGGAGCAGCTTTGACCACCCCTATACTATTTACTCAAAGTTGAAGTTACAACTGTGACAATTTATTATGTGTTGTAATGTATGTGTACTTCCATGACTTCTCTTTTTTGCAACAGCAGCCTAATAGACAAAAATGCATCTTCAGGGTCAAAAAATTTCCAAAAAAAAGCCAGATTTTGACTATTTTTTTCCATTCAAAAAAGCGAGTCCATCCAAAAAACACCAGGATTTCACAACATGGCTTTAGGAAAGTCAAATAGGTAACTCTGGTGTTCCCTTCATCACTTCTGTTCTTGCAAAGCATGTGGGTGTATCTAACAAATACCAATCCGATGTAAATCCAGCGGTTATACCACAAATGCAAGAGAGGTGTTCGGACTCTGATTTTCTTGAGTCCGGTTCCAATCCTGTTTTGCAAATTTTGAATCCGAATCCAAACCGGATCCGGTACCAACTAGATTTAAAAATTCCGACTACTGTTTCGGTCCGATTAAATATGAGTCAACCAAACAAACAGTAACGTTTTTTAGCAAACACAAAATCCAAACCGGATCGGGCAACAAGTAAGAAAACCTCACTCCTGATCCTGTTGGAAGCAGCCAGAGTCCGGTTCCAAAAAATGCAAAATCCAGTCCATGCACACCTCTAATAATGCAATAAATTTTTTTCAACGCGAACCATCGAAGCGGAACGTTGAACGCTGGTGGGCAGGATCAGGAATACAGGACTCGGTTCAGGAATCAGCATATTTAGAACAAACCAGATGGGATCCGGGTTCCCGGACTACAGTTTTATTCGTGTTTCCGTATCAGGGTCTAGATTTTCAAATTTTTTATGTTTGAACGCAACACAATTACAAAATGAATTTTTGCTGCTTAAAGATTCAATCGAAATAATCAGCAATGTGACCGAGTCGTTTTTGGCGAGTCAGAGTCGAGTCAGATTCACAAGCCCTTCCAGTCAGAGTCATCTAAAAGGTTTTCGAGTCGGGTCAGAGTCGATTCATGACTTGGTCGAGTCGAGTCACAAGAACGGTGGAGTCACTGCTTTGCAATTTTGTGTCGATGTCGACTCCCATGAAATATCACATTATTCTATGACAATTTTATGGTATGAAATGGCGCCCAACATGTATAAAATGGTGCCCTTCAAGTTAAAAAATGGTGCCCAACGTAGGCTACTATGAAAAGGCGCCTGACAAGTTAGAAAATGGTACCTAATGTTCCTTTAACAAGGTTGATTTCAGGTTATTTATATCTAAGTTTTCTCAATTTGCATTTTATTTGACTCTTTCAATCTCAGTCATTTCAAAAGATCTAGCCTAAACTTGCTGCAAGTATTGCAACCTCTCGATAAGCGTTGTGTTCAATGTGTGATTCATCACAAACGGGATGTGCATAATGACCAACACCCATATACAGTATCCGTGGCATGAGACAGCAGAAACAGAATGAGCATGACGTGGGATATCTATTGTTGCTAGCTGCGACAGTGTGAAGCGTTGGGCACTTGCTGCACACTCGTCTGTCCAATCACAACAAAGCAGTGATTTGACCAAGGTGCGAAGGTGGTGCTAGGTGCAACCTTCACAAAAGGAACGTATGATAGGTCCTGTTCATTGTAAAAAGGAGGGGATATTGTTGCAACTTCTCAGTTGACATTGCATTGAAAGTGTGATTCACCATGAAAGTGGTGTGCACAAAGAGCAACACACAAATATATGTGAGGCGAACAGCAATCAGTGGCTGATTAAGGGGTGTGTGGACTGGTCTACAGCCAGGGGCCCCAATCCCTAAGTCAGTAAAAAAGTGTAATATGTGAACAATACACAATATGCTGTAAAAGATACCATCGCCACTTGTATCTAATAAGTAGGTTCACTGTGCTCACTCATAGAAATTGCTCCGTTGACATAAAAGTAATTGATTCTTTGGCGTGTGTTCTGGCTGACACTCACTAACAAGTTAGTAGGCCTACTACAAGGTCTAAAAAATTACGGTATTCCATCCACTTGTCTTATTTAGGTTTCGGATGCGCATGCACTATCCACGTCGTTTGAACATCGGTCCCGTAGGAAGTTGTAAGCTTCTTACGTGGTGTCAAGCACGACTACGGAGCCAGAGCCAAGAGCCGGCTATTTTCGGTGGATCCGGGGCTGGTTTCAAAATTTCGCTGGAGCCGGAGCTGGTGGTTAATTTAGCAGCTCCGGCTCCGGGCCTTATCTGCGCACTGACAGTTGCCATGTTTCGGTCATGCTACGCGACTATATAATTTTATCGAAATAGGTCGCCATGGCGAAATCCGAGGTCTGTTCTACCAGAGATCAAGGTCACAATACGTTTTTTATTATAGAAGTATGTAGCAAACTCAAACTGCTAGTGTGGTAATTGTGTAATTGTGTCAGCTAACCCCCACTCTGTCTAAAACTTTGTGTTATACTGACTTATCTGGATTTCAAGATGGGCAACAACAAAACTGAGAACACCAAAAAGCAGGGCAAGCGTGAAAAAACTGCAGCAACTCCAAACAAAGGAAAAAACCAAACTACTGAGACTGCTGGAAATTATGAAGCTTGGCCACCACTCACACCACAAAAACCAGTTCGCTACCCTGATGAAGTGCTGGAAAAACTAAGTTCACTTGATGCAAAGATGTCTGGTCTTGAAACACTAACCAAACAAATGTGTGATCTAGCAAGCACCCTCAACACGGTCTCCAAAGATGTTGAGCTTCTTCACAAAGAAATCAAAAGGCTTAGGGAAGAAAATTGCTCTCTAAAAGAAAAAAATAGGTCACTAGAAGAACAAATATCCTCTCTTGACTCTAATTTCAATGAC
>Ga0210059_1007555_pt1 | contig 17244 bp, 14 predicted proteins | sample Ectturendosymbi2_FD_188042 | JGI IMG/M metagenome (GOLD analysis project Ga0210059, IMG submission 188042) | Ecteinascidia turbinata endosymbiont from Florida, USA - Sample 2 (SPAdes) (version 2) | ecosystem: Host-associated > Tunicates > Ascidians > Unclassified | place: Key West, Florida...
TCCCAGAGCAGCGGTTGTTCCTGAAGTGCAGCGTTGGGTAAATAAGTGGAAGAAGGAAGATGTTAGCACTGTTCCTTCGAGTGCCATCGAGGCACTCTGTGCTTGCCATGCTGACATTTATCCGAATGTCTACATATTGCTCACCATTTTAGGCACTCTTCCTGTATCAACTGCTACAAGTGAGCGCAGTTTCAGCACCATGAGACGTCTTAAAACCTATCTAAGATCGTCGATTGGAAATGAGCGAATGACAGGACTTGCACTGCTTTCCATACACAAAGACCGCCAGATCGACAGAGAAAAAATTATGAATGACTTTGTTGCCAGCAGTAATCGCAGATCTGATTTCGTGCTTTAGCAAAACTTTGTGAAAGGGATGATTTTAATGAAGCGAAAGATTTGAAATGAATATTGTACGACAAGCAACTACTTTGCCCATGCACCTAGAGGCAGGACCAACACTTAAGAAACTATACACATTAACTGCCCGCCGGTGTATTCGTGCTATCGCTACGATTCCGTTTGCCGTGACGGTTTGCTTGTAAGAGAGAGTGAGAGATGTCACGTGCTTATTTGGCCGAATAAGCATACATGGCTTGCTCCAACAGCCTCCTGAAGAGCATCTGTCCCTGTCCATTCTCTCATTTCAAAATTTCTACAGCGGCATCTGTCTGTACCTTGCGCAATTCTCTGTAAAGTTAGTGATATGTCGGCTAAGCTTTGTTTGCTACCACTGTCTCGAATATGTTAAATGATACACTAGCAATTCGCAAACGCTTGTGCTGCCTTTTACGAGTATGTGTAGAAACTGTTGTTTCAAATCTGTTTTGGTGATTTAACAAAGGTATTTTGTTTGTGGTATCGACCAACAACCATGTAGCGTGGCTGTGAGGTAATTCTACGATCTGTAGTGGCATTGCAGTGCATTTTGATTATCTGCGATGTTGCGAATAGTGCTGTTGATAATATTTCGTGACAAATAATAGCCGACTGAGAAACCAGAATTTGCTGGAAGTGATCTGAAGTAATGCTACTATATAACATATGAGTGCTTTGAAAAACAATATCTCGGGATACTGAGCATGTTACAAACTTCCATAAACAGTGTCAAAATTTTGCAGAGAAGTGCCACATTACATCGCATCGTACTTTAACAGATTAACAAAATCACGGTAACGGTGGAAAACGGGTAAAGAAAAACATACGTCGCGGCTGGACCTGGTCAAGAAAAGTGTTGATGTGTTAAAATTGAAATAGCATATATGACATAAATGTTATAGTAAATAAAGTAGCCTGTACTTTAGTTAGAGCAAAATATTTTTGTCAAAATATCAGCCCTCCCCTATAAAAAATTCCCGCGTGCGCCCCTGCTGACGATACATTTTTTCGTAAATATGTCAGCAGGCAAAGAGCATTAAACTGAAAGTCTCCCCAAGCTGGCAAATTACTCCTGCAGGAATTCAATGGGGCGCGGTCCGCAGTTCGTCGCGCAAGCACAAAAAGCTTTGGCGAGTGCTGAACCTACCTTTTCGAATTCAAATCTTTTCCATATAACGAACTGCAGCAACAGACAGAAAGAACTCTTTGTCAAGCTTAAACTGTGAGACAGTGACGCTGGAACCAGTGGCGTGCAAAGGGGAGGGGGAACGGGGAGCCGGACACCGCATCCAAGGCAGGAGGGCATCCAAAGCGTGAAATTACAAAATTAAATGCTGTAACTATGTGGTTTTTCCTATTGTAAGACTGCTAGTACATGCTGAATGGATTTAATTTTTCGAAACTTGTTTCGTTGTCAACAGTAATGGTTACGTATTTAAATGCCAGTAATTCTCATCTTCTTCAATACCAGGGACTTTTACTCTAGGTGTGCGGCACACACCCAGTCAAATTGATAGTGACGTGACTTGTTCCAGATCGTGCGATCCAGGGTAAATCACAAAAAAGGATTGAAAGATAATCAGGGTTAAGAAAAACCCGTTTTTTAAAAAAACAACCCTCCTAGTTTTCGTTAAATCGCTTTTTTGTTTTTTTTTTTGAAGAAACAAGTTTTTGTTCTTTTTGAAAACGAACACAAAACCCCCATTCTGAATTGCTGGTATTGCATCATTTTTGGTTGGTTTTATTGTTTTTTTAAGTGGGCGTTTGGAAAAAAACGGACTACTTTTTTTGTTTAGATCCAATTACATCGACACTGAAGATAATTATGGACACTTAATTGATTTTCTAAGCCAAATTTCAAAACTGTCTAATTTCAGCTTGGTTGATTTAGCTGATTTCATGATGCATCGCTAGTTTCCGGTTTCGTTTTTTGTGCAGATACAGTCGCACACCTGTGCTTGCAATATGTGCTTCATTTCGAGCTTCGTCTTCAATTGGCAGTTCAGGCGGATTAATCATAACGGCTCACACAAGCCCGCATCTGTTCTTTCTCCGTAGTAATTGTAGGCCTACATATAACAGCCACATAATACAAAACGAACTTTTCTTGAGTACTTTATACATATTTTTAATTCTTTTATAGTTTACAAATTTCAAACTCTCAACCCTGAGTGTCCGCCATCCCAGTCACGTACCTTCTGATTGACCGCTATTCTACGAGACAGTCGCGCAGCCTTGTATTTTTGCAGTTGCCAACTGAGCTGACGAAGCACTGAGTGTGTTCTATTTGCCTGTTTTAACCCGTTGCCGGATATTTTTGCAGTTATGAACTTCTCTATCTTAGGATACCGTTGATATAACTTTTTGTTCATTACAGTGACACATTGTAGCCTACAACAACGAGTAAAGAGAGTGCGTGTAGAATAATATGCACAGGGACGCCGAAGAATGGAGACATGGCGGGGTCATTTCCCCCTCTGTCCTTTCAAAAGGGGCAACGGGGGCGGAGGTGACTTTTCATCATAGGTGTAGGAGCAGGCAATTTTTGGGGATGCGAAAGACTTTTGCCCGAATTTCCCCAAAATGGCCCGAAAAGTTATTTGTGCAAAATTTGCCTACAAATTTTCTCCCAGAAAGATCATTAAGACCTTTTTTTGGTGTGACCTCCAAAAACTTGTCTTCATGTGTTTTTCTGCAAACCGTGGGCGGCTTGTTTTAAAGTCAAGCAACGTTGGGCGCCATTCTTACCCGGACTTTCAAGGATTTTGTTTAGATTTTCAGACAATCTAAAACTATGGGGTTGCGCTTTCACCACCTGCACCCAACCTCTAACACCACTGCTTTTCTTAACAGCATCGTAGGTAATTTCGTGATTTATCAAGATTGACTTGAAACAAATTTATTGCAGCTTTTTGGGCATCTAGAAGATTTAGAATCATTTTTTATAATTGATGTTATTATTTTGGAGGTCAGCATTGTTGAACAGAAACAAACATAACTGGTAACGATTTTTTGTTTTTTATAAGTTTCCATTGCCCTCAACTGTTTTACTGCTTCCTCTGCCCTACTGCTGCTCCGGCGTCCCTAAATATGCATGTTGTGTCAACAAACTTTTCCAAAACATTGGTTGTAAACCTGAATGTGACGTCATATTGGTGACGTCACATTTCACAAATAGCGTATATACGGTAACAATGACCACCATACGCAACTGCTCAATACTAGAATTTGGTAGGGGGGCAACCAATCAAGCAGTCGCCCCGGGCATCACAAGACCTCTGGTACGCCACTGGTTGGAACCTAATCTACATACCCATATAACAGTCTACAACATGGTGATATTAGTTGAATAGAAGAGCACACCTTGTGCCCAGAAACTACTTTTAGCTTAATTTCCCAACGTACAGATTTAGATGTTATAGCCCACTTTAAACGCACAAATTTGAATACAAGAAACATGAAAAAAATTGTTACAGGCTACAGCAGGCATCTCAAACTCATTGGCTTTGACGAGCCAAATCTTAGACAATGCATTAATTTGTGAGCTGCATCGATGACATGAAAAAATCATTAGTGAGCCATACTTTAACAAGCCCATGCTTATCCAGCTTTTTTAACAAAAATGCCATTCTTCTTTATCTTTCAGCAGTTATGACCGGTGAGGAGCCACAAAATGTTGATACTGTTTTAATTTTTCATGCGGCTTCATAGGGACATAACCTAAATAGAATTCAACTTAATTTTAGCAAAAACGAAATGCAAATTAAATGCCAAGTTTTATCAAATCCACAGAGCCACTGTAGCGGAGCTAAAGACATTCATACGGCTCAGGAGGCGCAGGTTGCCGACCCTTGTTCGTCGGTACAATTTTCTGTAGTGCTATCTAGATACTGCAATTAGACTAGCTAACATCTGCTTTTCAATGAATATTTCAATGATTTATAATATAAATAGCTATAAAAAAGAAATGGTGCACTTTTATTTACCATACTAACACTGATTGGGACCAGGCAGGTAAAACTGTTGTCTAAAAATGGTAGATAATGATTGATTGATTTCTGATTATTTTTTAATGCTCATCGTGGTAACAACCCGCTTGTAGTCTCTCAGAATATTGTGACAGCTAGCACTAGACATCAGCACCATGCACATGCAAATGGCTCAGCAGCACATATTGATATGAGCTACACTGGTTTTGTGCAACTGGAGTAGCAACAAATAATATATCAGGACATTGCTTGGGCGGACTTGCAATGCGTTTGCTTTGCAGGTGCACATCTTATGTCTCCATGAAATGTAACAATGGAACAAGCAGACCGAAAGTTTCGTATTGGCTTTCAGTAACTTCTAAATACATTTCCCTGTTGAGAGGTTCAAAATATCGAGAAGTAAACGTAATTTCTGCAATATTTTTGTTGTGTGTGGTACAATGTTTTGCAAATTACAACACAATACTAAATTAATAGAGGATGTTTAAAGCATGCTTGCAACAACACAACGTTTTCTCATCCGCACTTATCCGCACTGTGTTTGTCATCCGCACCACAAGTTTTTCTCATCCGCACCAGTGCGTGCCGTCGCACAGGTTGAAAAGCACTGCTCTAAGCACTTTCAAGCCAAGAGGAAGCCACGTGTCACAGGTTTTTAGATGCCCTGGTAAACAATGCAGTGGGCTGTACGGGTCCTGACAGAATCCTGCTCGACTTTGAACAACCATTTAGGCCAGGTTTCCGCGATGCCCAGTATCAGGGTTGTTAGGCCAGGTTTCCGCGATGCCCAGTATCAGGGAAAAAAAACGACTGCACTTACTTTCATCCGTCCGAATGAAGTGAAACAGGCCTTCAGAGCTTTTTGTCAAGGTTTTCATTAAAGGGTTATAAGGCCAGGTGGATAGGGACCTGATTCCCCGTTGGGATGTGGAATCATCATAACGTTGCTCACGAAAAGGGCTTTTGAACCACAAGCAAGCAGTAAATGATCGTAGTCAGATGACGAAATTGCAGGTAGAGCAAATATGCCTGGAGAAAAAGTTGTTCTGAGGGTTGGCATAACGACATGAACAACCATTTCGTCTGCAAGCATTCTGCAAGACGGAAGGTACTAAAAGACTCTGATAGAAGATGTATGAGATCAAATTCCACAGTCTCAGGGACATTGTGAATGCGTATCTTGGTCATAGAGTCACAGGACAACACCTGTGTTATTTGAGACGTCTCGTAGTTTGAGGATAAAGTGACAGAAGTACTGTAAAGTACATGTGTTCTTGCGATATTGCATATTTCGTCGTTCAAGGAACTTTACAGTAGTTAAAAGCAAAGCGTTCGTTCTAGAAAGAGGAACATTTCTGGTAAAGTTTAAGAAAAATTTTAATGAAAGCTAAATTATTGGTTGACGAAAATCACATTGGCAAGGATTGATGTACTGTAAGATAAGGCACCAGAGAAAAGTCTGCATAAGAGAAAAATAGGCAATAAAGTTGGCAAAACATGAAAGTAGGCAGTGTACAAAAAAATAGGTAGCATATGAAAATTGCAGGTAAAGAAAATATGCGGAAAAGAAAATTTTGTTCCACCGCATATGCTGACTTTTGCTCAAGCTCAAAATCGATCTAAACTGTGACTAAGACAGGTTGAACTAAAATTGAGACATCTTTTGTTCTGTTATAACGCATGTCGCACAACTTCGTTCAGGCTGAACCAACCAATACAGCAAAGCAAATCTAAGTCTACTATCAACATGAGGACTTCGCTCTGTTTGAAATGTGTCGCAAACGGGAGAGATTTAAGTTTTTGTACAGTTTGCTGATGGTAACAAAGCCCATAAAAAGTGCGTATAATTTATTTGAAGTTAGGTGGCATAAAGGTAGATTCAACGGCATTTCAAACAAAGAAGCATTTTCTACGTATTTTTTTGATTGCGGCTTAGAGTTTTTGTAGTTGTATCTAAATTATTTGTCCCTAACATGACCGTTTTGTTGTGATATAATATGAATTTCTAACGTTTACCAAAACCTTCTTCCCTGAATACTTCATGGCTTGCAAAACCTTGATGTCGTTCCCGCAGCTTGTTTCGAAAGATAAGAGCTCATGCTGTTTATGATGCATTATAGAGCCGGATATTGCGTCTGATCGATACTATAACGTGTTCCTGTTTTCTGTGAGAGGATATGCCTCTTACGTTCACCAACTATCGCAGAAACTACGTGACACTGACGTTGCAGTGACAAACATAGTGCACATTTTCCCGTTCTAGCATTCTGTTTACTCAACTACTGCTGTTTATTCGTTGCTCCTTTTCTTCTTTTTCTAAGGTCTGTTTGAATTTATGCATGGATTGATCAAAGCAAAACGTTCTGATGTGCAATAACATTTTGCAGGGCAGTTTGACGTTTGACTGATTGCGTGAAGAGTTTGATCGACTTTTTGCTGCAAAAAAAAAACAAATTATTGTTGATTTGTATTTTGGAAAATATTTTGCAATACAAAAATCAATCATAGCGATCACGTTTACTGAAATACTGCATTATCCAAGTAAGTATTCCTCAAAAGGGGATAAGAAAGAATCGATCACAAAACTTAAGAAAACAATTTCACGTATAACACGCATCCACAATCCAGAAAACTCATTCAAATAGGTATTAAAATAGATTCTCCTTGAATGGGCTTTTAGGAGAGAATGCGCAGTTCTACGTGAAATCGATTTCCTACTAAGAAAATTTGCTGATCGATTCCTTGTTTGCATCATTTGTGGAAAGCACTTACTTGAATATAGATATGTACAAGTTTGAATCATTACACAACGATGAAAACAGAGCACAGTCGGCGGATACCTCGAAAGCTTACAGAAAATCATGAGCTTTTGTTTGTGCTGTAAGATCAGCAGTAGACTATTTTACGATTTGAAAGCGTAAATGGAAAAGATTATCAACAAAACCCAAGAACAAATTAATCATTTATTTAAACACACGACGCTGTTACATAACAGATTGTGAACACCTTGCTAAATATTTGTTGGAATTACCATGAAAAATTGAGGATCATTATGCTGGCAGATATTATTTTTTTATTCTTTCTTGCAAACACCGTTCATTCCAAGGAAGGTTAGTGTTTTTGCATTATTAGTTTGAATGCTAGCTATTAATAGTGTAATATTGGTTATCCTACAGTTATTTACGCAACTTCTTTTTTACATTAGCAACAAATTACCACGCAGACCCTCAATAATTTTTTTACCGTAGTAGCAAAATATTGCGATGAACACTTTTACGAAACACCACACGTCAGGAAAAGGACGATAACATTGAGTTTCGCACCGTTTCTTTTAATTTACAGATAAAACAATTAGAAATAGGTATAATTCTTCAACTAACCATCGCTTTCGTTTCATGCGCGCCTGGGGTCATTTTGAAACATATTTAGACTATTTACAAATTAAAAGTAAGGCCAGATCAATCAATGGTTAGGGGGCGGATAAAGCAAGGATGTCCCAGTGAAACTGATTTGTTGCACAGGTGTAGTAAATAAGTGAAACAAACAACATGTCCCATTAAACGAATTTTGACAAAATGTATATCATGAACGAACTTGTTCAAGAAAACGCCGAACCAACAGAAACAAATTTTGAGGGATATGGTTTTCGTCCACCCCTATTTGTGAAATTTTTTCTTGTACACTTAGTTGGGCTTATCTAATTTCCACTGACAATTGGTTGCTTTGTAGCATGGAGACTTTTTTGCATTGTTTCTGCTTATTAGCTAAGTCAAACGAAACAACAAATATCTGTCTCGTCGCACCACACGACGAACGGAAAGTGCACTAAGGATAATAGATATGTGCTCGTAGCGCAAAGAGCCAGTCACACTGCTTGTGCCCTCAGTTGTTGCTTGTTTTCCAGCACAGTATGAAGCAATGCGCACTTTCCACCTGGTCCCTCAATATCGCAACATCATCTACAGCCAATATTGGTTGTTCTGAATCGCGTAACGAGACCTTCGAACACATTTGCAATTGCAACTTTTTATAAGGGCTTACGAAATGAAAAAATCTGCAACTGAAAGAGTTTTAGCTTTGAAGTGGCTAACATGCAAAAATGCAACAAATCATACCTCCCGGACATTTAGTGAACACAGCATGTGACCTCTATTGTTGCTTGCTGTCGCAGTATGAATCTTTGAGTTTTATGCGCTAACCACTCGGCTGCTCTAACAGCAAAACCCCTTTCTCTGATTTTCTGTAGTTTTATTATTGCTTTCTCACATATTGACATATCAGTCAACGCATACTGATATGGTGTTCAATGCATACATCGCTCTCAATGCATATTGACGTTGTACTCAATGTATACTGGTTATCAAGCATATCTTTAAAATCTTTGCGGCGTTAAAATAATAAATACACCCCTGACCCCTGATAATTATTAATTTAATTATTTAAAAACGCACTCTCATTAACGCTTGAAATCCTATTTTCGCCATGAAACCTCATTCTCAGTATTCCTCATTCAAAGAGGACAACGGCCCATTGTCAGGGGGCACACCCCTCGTTGGGGATCTGTGCACGAATGAAGCCAAGGCACTGGATTTATTAAAACCTATTTCAATTTTGTGTTCAATTCTTTATTTTCCAGCCATGCCAAAAGAAAATTTTGCTATCTTCACTAATGATCTCAATTTCCTGATGTTAACGTAATAATTATTTATTTAGATATTTTAGTATGACAATAATACAGAATAATGTCTGTTTATGCTTTAGAAACAAGCCAAATATGTTGAACCTCACAATTCATTTTTATTCAAGTGTAATATATGCGGACTGGAAGCTGTTTAATTTGGCATAAAAACTTACACTTTTCCTGAAAAAAGTTGAAAAATCGAAAAGAAAAATGAAAATTCAAACAAAACGAACTTTTAATTTACTAGCTGAAGCAAAAAGCAGTCTGGATATAAACATAGGAAAAAAATGGCTTTGCACAACAAACTAATCACTTTTCTGTAAATTTGCAAGCTTTTTTAATCAAATTTCTTCGGTGTATCTTCTACCACTGCCTCTCTGAAATCTTTCAATTCCATGCAACAAATGTATATGGTCAGCTGGAGATTTTGTAAGTCTCAATCAACGATCCTTTAAGTGTCAGCAGCACATATGCTGTATACAGAGGTGTAGTAGGGTGGGAACGCGTGGGAACGGCGTTCCAACACGTTTTTGATGTATTGCTATAGAATGGGTTTGAAGTTGCTTTAACATGTCTAGTTTTTGGGTGCGTTCCCACATCTTTTTGTTGGCACTACATCCCTGGCCGTATACATTGTTAGACTTCACAAATTCCCTATAATGTTTTTTGTTTATGGAAGTTAATAGCAAGTGTTGTGAGCATTGACAGAAATTGATGCAAAAATAGCAAGCAAAGACGTTAAACCTCTAACAAACATAAAATCAGAATTTTCTCGATATTTTGGTGAAGCTAATTCACAAAGTAAAGGACAGCGTCTCATTTTTGTAACGATTTCCAACGTTTCAAGGGACGTGCTTCCTGAAATTCTCTGAGCTCCAATATTCGATAAATTCGGTCATATGTCCTGCTGGGTGCTGGAGAGAAACGCACGAGTTGTGTGGTACAGAAATTTATGGAGATGGGCCTGTTTGTCTGGCTGCAATACACGCTGGGATTGTTTCAGGTAAAAAATTACATTTTTGGGTTATGCTTGTTTCAGTGGAATGTTCCTATAACTGAAAATGAAAGAGCACAGTATAAGGTTACACAAAACAAATTGTGGTATAGTGTTAAGACTTTTGCAACATTTGCGAAAATTTCATCGATGAATCCATGTTGTGAAAATTAAAGCTGATCCTTTGCGTCTTCCGAAATGAAAAGAAGTCGGCAACATATTTACTTTAAAGACAACAGAGGCTAAGGCGAATAACAGAATGTGCAACGCCAGAACACAAACAAACGTCCATTTCCTGTTTTTATAATGCAGAGTATGGAGGACTTGCTCCCGTGTTCAAAACAGAAGGGTTTCCATCATCACCAGGAAGTACGCACTTCGGCGTAACGACGTCAAGCTGTGGACGAAAAGCAAGAGGTTATGCATTTTCAAGTAAGAAGGTTTTGACAACCATTGCTCAGACAGCAAACGAATGACTGCATGAATCAGTATCATAAACTCCCAGGCACGAAGCCAATGACAGCAGCAGGAGTATTAACCACCCCAATTTCAAAACGTTGCACCAAAAAGTTTAGGTTGATTAAGCCTTTGATGAATAAGACGAAATAAGACTTTAGCAAAATCTACAAAACCCCGTAAGGAAACTATCCTACTTCAGTTTTCGGAAAAGCTTATCAAAGCAGTATGGCTTACCAATCGTCTATGGTCACTCAAACGTTGTGTATGTGGAAGTGTCAGAGTATCCATACCACGGCTGACCTTTGCCTCAGGTTTTAGTTTCGTGCAAAAGTTGGTGATAATGAAATAAAAACTTGTATAGAACCGCCTGTAATTGCAAACATACAGTAGACTAAAAACGCAAAGCGAAAGGCTTGATGCTTTTCGCAGCAGCTGCTCGCTCGCGCAGCAGCTTGCTGCATCCCACCTCCAATTGATGATGGTTGGATACTTCATCTCATGAACATCGCAAAAGTTCCTCTTTGACAACCCTTGCATGCTGCAAAAAAATCATCTTTAATTGCAGTGTCGGCCATAGCTAGCCTAGTAGCCACATATGAAATTCTTAGAATTCTGTTTTTTGCAATCGTGCAGTAAAACGCGACGCGGAAATATGTCGATAGCGTACATATCGCTTGAAACACAAACGTTGGCTGAAAAGACTTCGATTAAATGCTCTTTGCCGAAGTCACTGATTTTGCAAAAATAGTATTCATTCGTGACTTTGAATTGTTATGTCATGCAGCCTATACCCCGACGTTTCAATTAAGACAATGTGGATAATAAACACTTTCAGCAATGATTTCCCAGTAACTTGTCGGTGAGTTAAGAATTAGTCTTGCCAAGAAATTATTCTCCACAAGGAGGTAAGCAAGGAATCGTTTAGCAACTGTTTCCACTAGAAAATCAATTCCATCAAATACTACGCCTCAAAGCTATCCTGCAAGCATGGCTTACTGGTGAAAGGTTGAAGTAAGGGCAGAGAAAGCAAGCAAACTCAAGACTAAAACAAGTAAATCAAAACACAAACAGCAACAATTAAAACCTGGAAAGTACACCATTCCCAAATAATTGATTTCACTGAAACAATGAAACTAACTGACTGACGCCAATAATCCAGCAACTCAACAGAGCTATTAATACTTGAAACAACTCGTCATTATGAACAAGAACGTTGATAGAATACGTGAGTGAATTTGCATTCGTTACGATAGCAACCACTCTCCAAGGTGCGCTTTTAAATAATGTGACGGAGTCAACCAGAGGTGAACACGGTGCTGGAGTGCCGGAGTGGATTCTGGTCGGAGTCAAAGATTTTTTCCAGAGCCGGATCAGGACCCAGAGTCAGAATTTTGAACATAAACCTGACCTGGAGCAGAAATGAAATTTTCAGTTTTTACAGGAGCCGGATAACAACTTTTGTCAATTTAACATTTCTCTGACAGGACAATTGTTAGATTAACATGCTGGTTCTATTTTCTTGCTTAAATTCTGACAGTGAAAGTCAATGCAGGCTGTTCAGGATGGAGGGTGGCAGACTGGAGGGATCTGTCCTGCCTGACAGCGATCGCATGAAATCTAGTTGATATTGATACTGTTGTGAGGGTATGAAACCAATTGAATATGGTTTGTGTCATACGGTATGCATATTTTTTCACTTGATGGGAGCGCAAGCAAAACGCTGTGATAACTGGAAGATTTATTTACAATATTAGATTCATGATTGTTATTTATTGCTGAATTTATGTCTTCAAAAACATATTTAACAGGATTTTTTATAATGAAACGTAGACACGCAGGTGAAATCGAGAAACAGATCTGGATGAAAAAATCCAGCACAAGGAGCCATCAATCTAATAGAAAAAATTACAATCCCAGCTGCCCACTTACAAAGGAAAGGGCCACATAAGGAATAACTTGTGGTGCAATTATTGGATGTCGTGTTTGCTTTAAGGTGGTTGCTTGATTGGCGCATTTTGTTCGTACTGTTTCTTGCGTAGTTGTTGCGCATTCTGTTCTGGCATTTCGTCTGTCAGTTGGCTTGAGGCAGCAGTTACACTGAGTTGCAGTGAAGTTTCGGGATTTGTCGAACCACCTGCTTCGTCTTGGTAGAGTGCGTGTTTGACAGTTCAGCAGTGTGTTGTAAGCTGGATGATTCTGTTCTGGTTGCAGTTTCAAGAGCAGTTGGTTTGAGGAGGTGTTGCTTTTCCATAGAGGTTTACGGCGTTGTCTTGTTCTTTCGTTGGTTGCGATTTCCAGAGTTGATAGTAATTTCTTCGATTGTCCCACTTTTGTATCTTATAGGTGTTTCTTCACTATCGCTACCAACAACGTTCGGAACAAGGGACCAAGGTACCCTTGGCCCTTCCACATGGGTGATTCGTTTGAATCCCCAGATAATTTTATGGAGCCTCCTGAGAAGGCTAAAAGAGGGAAGAGAAAAGCTTCTAGAACGATGCCTGACACTCTGCCTCGCGAGGCGGACAGTGTGAACGAAGTGCAGCCAGTTATCCTGCAGAGTCTAACAGAGAAAAAACTTGCTACATACAGCCCAATCGCAATCGATAGGTGCTTAAGTAAATGTGTTGGAGCTTATCGATCCTGCATACCTTTGAAAAATGGTAACCTTATGGTAAAGGTGGAAACGACACTTCAAGTGAAAGGCCTGTTGGCCTTGGCTTATTTGAGTGATGGCTCGGGTGTATCTATCCCCATTCTAACTTCGCTCCTTCAACCAGCTAATGCGAAAGGAGTTATTTATAGAGTCCCGGTGGATCTTTCCACGGAAGAACTGAAAGCCAAGTTTTCCCTCTCAAAATATTAGTTACGTTTGGAGATTTAACTTCAAAGACTATGAAGGCACCATGAGGGACTCCACTACCATGCTGCGACAATTTACTCAACCTAAGATTCCAGAAGAAGTGAGAGTAGGTTACTTACAATTTAAAGTCAAGCAATATTTTCTTCAGCCTTTATGCTGTTTTAAATGCAACAGATACGGGCATGTGGCTAATCACTGTAAAGGCAAAGAAAGATGCTCCAATTGTGGCGGTGCCGACAGTTGGAAGAATTATGATTCCCATGACAAAAGATGCCCGAACTGTAAATGCAACCATTCTGCTGCCAATACAGCGTTTTCGCTTTATAAGCGTGAATCAGAAATAGTCAAAATTAAAACTGTATGTAATATAACGTATGCTGAAGCTTGCAGAAAACAGCGTAGTATTGAATACCAAATTCTCCCAGACCGTTCCTCGAAAGATGAATTTCCCCCATTGCCTGCTGTTGGCTTTGGCAACTGATTGTTCAGTCAGAAAACAACACAGCATTTAAATCGCAACAGAGCCACTTCCACAATAGACCCACAAATGGATTGTTCCATTCAAGCAGGACACTCTTCCGGATTTCCCTTTGGAAACCCGTTGTTGTTCCTAGCTTTTCTTGCCGAAATCATCAATAAAGTTTTAGATTCAAAAGAAAACAACAAACCCATAGATATTTTCGAAATTATATCTGAAGCAGCCAGAGGGAAAATGGGGTAACCAATAAGTACTTCAGACCTTAAAACACTTGTCTTATGATGGACCTTCACGTTCACAGTGGAATTGTTGATCCATTTATAGAAAACTTCCAGAACTTAAAAATGATCTGTTACAATATGAAACACTTCCAGATCTGATCTGTTTACAGGAAACGCACCTCAGGGCCAAATACCAACACATTCTTCCAAATTACACTTATCTTACGAAGAGATAGACCACCGCACCTTGGAAAGGGCGGTAGGCTCTACATCTGCGTCAAAAACTCCTTGATCTACTCTCAAATAAATATTCCAAGCAAGAACCGAATGGAAGTGATGGGCATTACATTAGGTGACTTACATATCTTTAACGTCTACAATCCTCCGAGCAATAATACCTTGGATACATCAGCCTTAAACCAAATGACAAGATACAGGAAAGTTCTCATCTGCAGAGACTTCAACTGCCACCATGATATGTGGGGAAGCTCGGCAATGAACCGGAGCGGTAGAGCCCTGATATCCTTTATAGAAAATCACGATTACGTTTTGCTGAATACCACGTCCCCTACTCATTTCACGCTAGACCGTCCTGACCACTGGAACCTGCTAGATCTTACCATCACATCAAATTCAATTTCTCGCAACTGTTCTGTTCAGGTAACAAATGAATTTCTGGACAGTGACCATTCTATTATTAATATCCACATCAACCATGTCCAACCAACTCCGAACCATTTCTTGCCCAGATGGAACTTCACCAAAGCTGACTGGCCAGCGTTCAACCGCTTCTGTTACAGCACACTTTCCATAGCTACCTTCCAACATCTATCTGCCAGTGCAATGTGTTCTACGTTTTGAGGCGACATTACATGAAGCTGCACAGCGATTTCTTCGCGAAACAAAATTCTCCAACAAAATCTCCGTTCCCTGGTGGACCTCAGATTGCGCTGTGGCTGTGAAAAATAAAAAGCATGCCTTCAATCGTATGAGACACAGCCGAAGTCCTGTAGATATAATTATTTTTAAAAGGTGTTGAGCAAAAGCTTGAAGGGTAATTCTGCAAGCCAGACAGTCGGCGTGGCGTGCTTACTGCTCCTCAATTAATAGCAACACGAAACTCACTACCTTATGGAAAACAGTTAAATTTTCTGGTGTGCCCACATGTCTTTTTATTGCGCAGCTCCAGACAAATAATATAGTTGCTAACAACAACGAAGACAAAGCAAACGTACTTAGTAATCACTTCCAATCCATATGTTGCTCGAATCAATCACAAGCCTTCACTAACAATCTCCCGACACTAAAATATGACCTACTTAAAGCCACTATGGAAACCCAACCACGCAATTCCCAAAACGACTTCTTTTCTGTGGACGAACTCCAAGAAGTATTACGTGATAACATAAATACTGCCCTTGGTCATGACAGGATATGTTACAAAATGTTTAAACACCTGACCACAAATTCTCTACGAGCGATTCTCTTCTTGTTCAATCATATTTGGGCTGCTGGTGAACTTCCACAACCATGGCTACACTCAATTATCATCCCAGGACACAAGCATGGTAAACCCTCCAATATGCCATCTTCATGCAGACCAAAAGCGTTAACAAGTAATGTCTGTAAAATAATGGAAAAAATGTTCGTCAGCCGTCTAAAGTGGTACTTGGAGTACTACGATCTTCTCAATATCATCCAGTCTGGTTTCCGTGTTCGTCGCAGAACCACAGACCATATCATGCGACTTCATGATGTAGTAAGCAAATCATTGGCTAATAAACATCATGTCCGGGTTGTTTTCGTCGATATCGAGAGAGCTTATGATATGGTCAGCAAGGAAGCACTACTCAAACGGTTAAAGATGGGCGTTATTGGTAATATATTTGCTTTCATCCGCTCGTTTCTTTCAAATCGTTCCTTTCAAGTACGTGTCGGTTGTTCTCTGTCCTTGATCCGACAGTCCACCAACGGTATCCCCTAGGAAGTGCAATGAGTCCAATTTCATTTTCCATTATTGTCAATGACCTCCCTGATAATATATGATCATCCGCTGCCTTATATGCGGATGATTTCTCCTTTTGGGAATCTGGTTCATGCATAACCCAACTTACTGCAAAGTGTTAAAAATCACTAAAGGAAGTTGAGAATTGGTCCAAGAAATGGGGCTTCAAAATTTCTCAGTCAAAATCGGCTGCGGTCCTCTTCACCAAGAAACGAAAATACAACCACATCAATCTCAGACTCCGCGACGACATTTTCACAACAAATAAATAGTATAAGTACTTGGGGGTGATTTTCCGAAACAATGGCACTTACCACTCTAATATCCAACATGTTCAAGCCAAATGTCTGAAGAGGTTAAATCTTATACGAATGTTAAAGGGAACGAACTGGGGCGTGGCAAAAATTCCGTTGTTGACTCTGTACCGCGCTCTCATTGGTTCAGTCATCGAGTACGGAATGGAGGCCTATTTCTTTTCTTCTGTTTCTGCTCTAGACAAAATCCATAAAATCCAGTTCGAAGCCCTGCGTTTGTGTACAGGAGCAATGCGAAGTACACCCTCAATCTGTCTTCTACACACTTGCGGAGAATTGCCACTCCACATCAAACATAAGCTGATCTGCCTCAAACACAAAACCCACCTGTTAACGTTTCCTACTCATCCAACCATGCCAATAATCTCGGACTCTTGTCACGAGCTTTACCCAGACACTCCAAATTATCAAAGTTTCACCATATTCACCAGACTTGAAATAACTGCTATATATGTCCCTAATATTCCACCCTGGTCCATCTGCAAACACAACATTGACTTTTCTCTAACATCTCCCTCAACTGAGCAAAACCGTGACATCATTAAGCAAAAGGTACTTTCTCATTTACATGCATATTATACAGATTACGTTCTTGTATACACTGATGGCTCGAAATCAAAAGAAAAAAACAGGTAGCGGAATCTACGTACCTCAATTCAATATTAAGAGAAAAACTGAAATAAACCACCACTCATCCGTCCGGAGCTCGGAACTTTACGCAATTCATGCAGTTCACCAAAGGTTTGTAGGCTTGTTATAAATATCGAAACTGTGTGCTCTGATGCTGTTAAGAAGCAAGATGGCAACACCTGCTACAAAGAATGATGTAAAGAACATTTCGGATAAGCTTGACAAGATATCTAAG
>Ga0210059_1007556_pt1 | contig 17243 bp, 8 predicted proteins | sample Ectturendosymbi2_FD_188042 | JGI IMG/M metagenome (GOLD analysis project Ga0210059, IMG submission 188042) | Ecteinascidia turbinata endosymbiont from Florida, USA - Sample 2 (SPAdes) (version 2) | ecosystem: Host-associated > Tunicates > Ascidians > Unclassified | place: Key West, Florida...
TCTTGTTTTTGCATATGGGAACTATTGTTGTGTTTAAACAGGAATTGGGTATATACCCGTGAACAATACACATGTTAAACAGTTCACTGAGAAAAAAACGCAGAGATTCATCTGCATACAGCAGGTACTCTGCAGAAATACAATCAGGCCCTGGAGCTTTGTTCAAGGGCAATATAGTTTTTGGTTTGGCTTTGAATCTGGAAAACTTCAATCACTTTACTGGTATCTGGAAAAGACTCAAGGTCACAGTCTGAGGCCCACTGTCATGACCACGATATGCAAATACTACACTAAACCACGATAAGGAACAATATATTGTGTCCTACTGACCCTTCAGTGAGAGCAATGTCCCAGGTCTACCTCTGCGCAAGCACACTTGATCCTTAAAATGCAGCATAGCAGAACTAGACAGGTAAAACAGAAAATTTGTGCCAATCTTGATAATCACTGAAGCATAAAATGCTCATTTCTGTGTGTGCAAACGAACTGGGTTCGTCCATCAGGAACTCAAAGATATTGCAAAGATGACTCTTACTTGAGTCTCGAGTCATTGACTGTGACTCGAGTTGAGTCGAGTCACCATTTTTTTTCAACGTGACTCGAGTCGAGTCCGAGGCACCATAATCGTGACTCGAGTCGAATCATTGACTCGAGTTACGCAATCACTGCCTTTTGCAGTGGTGATTTTTGAGGCGCTTTTCTGAGAGCTTGACCCTCAATTTTAATATCCACACCTATGCATGTTATCTCAGTATCTGTAAGTAATGGCAGCGTCAATTCCCTCAGCACTTACAACTTACAGCACTTACACTTACAAAATAAAAAGCATCTTGCTATTTACGTCATATTCTTTTCTGCTGACTCTTCTCGTTGCAGTTAAAACATTTCAAATTATTTACTGTAGGATTGGGTGGCAATTTAACATCAGCTGAAAGCTGAAATATTAAGCTTATGAACAGCAGGTCGGGGTCTAATATCTTGACAAAACTGATTTTACTCGCCTGCAAGGCAAAGGGAAACCGTTATTGAAAACGCTAAGGCTCTGCATAATTGCGATTGAGCCGTCACAATACATGTAATCACAAATAAATATCTAGAATGAATGCTATTGTTGCTAAACAGTGACTATAGCGCAATGAATAAGACTTTGAAACTGGATCACTTCTTAGTCAAAGTTTAAGATTCAAGACGCATAAAATGCATATCACCGCAATATTCACGCATGTAGTTTTAGAACTGTGCAAAAACAAAAATCTACGACATTGATTTAAGACACTGTCTATCGAAAGAAATCCTTTACCAGCAAAGAATCAGACATTAAGATCTTACAGAGTATATATATTTCACCTACGAAGTAGGCATAATCAGCTCTTATTCCAACAGAATTTATTGATAAGGCTATACTGACACTGAGAACAAGGATAGGTTATATTTGTAACACTCACGGTTATCAAAGAAAAATTTGTGATGGTCTTGAAATGAAGTTTGCATAACCATTAGATGGGATACAGCAAGCTGGTGCGCCAAAAACAGGTGCGAAAAGCGTTACTCTAATTGTTTTTACTTGCAGTCACTGATTACAAAAGGTTAGATACAAGTTTGGGTTTGGAGTTTTCTGTTGGTGACGTCACAGTGAGAGCATGTTTTTGCATCTTTGACCAAATTTACCTGGCCCTGGGCGACAATCCAGTGAACCATTTTTAGTTCAATTTTTTGGAAACTAGGCGATCGTACGCTCTTTTGGAGCCCTTGATTGACCTTCTAGCATATCTGGAACCAGAATTATGGTTCATAAACCCCATTTTTCACAAAAATCAAAAAATTGCAGGAAAAGCGTGAGGCGCCCACTAACGGCTATCTCTGCCTGGGATAACTTGCCAGCAGTTTATGCTAGTGAGCAATTCAAACCCTCGAAAGACTCGTGAAGTCTTGTAGTTTAGATTGAAAAAACTTTTAAGAAAAGAAATGGGGCAGTTTTGTTGTAAAAAGACATTGGGCAGTTTTGCTGCGAAAATGCTGCATTTTTCAATTTTTTTGGACTTCAATTGGACTTGGACTTTACATTCGAAAAATCTTTTGGACTGTGATTGGACTTGGACTGGGTTTTAAAAAATCAGGACTGGATCTGGATCGCAAAATATGACAGTCCGCTCATCTCTGTTACACACTGCACATTGTTTGAAGTCTTTTGATTTTAAATTGTTCTTTGTCTACACATTAAACTTGTTGAGGGACTCCCTTAGGCATATTTTCACATAATTTTGCTATATTTTGACAAACCTATTTATTTGCTTCACAAATGTGGCTCTATGGAGTGATCAAATTAAGTGCGAAATTCTCAAAAGGTGGCCTGAGATGACTGCCACGTTCGCCTCCCGTAACAACCATCCCTGGTTACATGTAGCCTATAGAATTTTTCAGTCCAAGCCATAAGCAATTAATATGTTTCAGGCCCCGCGCTACCTTAATCCGGAACTGATAATGGGGTGAGTTCCATGGATGAGTTATTTCCAACCAGATGCATGGCACTGCCGGATTAATACTAGTAGCAGTAGCAACTGCTATGGGCCCTGCGCTTTTGGCGGCCCCGCGGTCTTCTGTAACAAATCTTATTTATGACATTATATATAAGATTTTTTTCAGTCCAGGAAGTCAGTATTTTGCTAAGTTCGCCATAAGTAGTAAGTGGAGGTTTTTCAATTGAACGAACTGTCTGTGTCCAGAAATTCTTGTTTGATACTTTTTGTATAGTTACGTAACAAAAGCATAAGATTGCGATCATGCAGTGTTGCCATTTTCGTTAATTTGCTGCTAAATCTAGCCAGATTTTCTAACTGTTCCTGTAAAACTTTCAATCTAACAGTTATCTGGTTTTCTAGCAGGACTTTGCCAACCGTTTGACAGGTTTAACAGGCAACAAATTCCTGACCAAAAGGTTGGTTCAACAGTTTTTCAAGATGAAAACTTTTACATCTTCTTCATCAAAAATGTACTTATCTTCTTTATGACGTTTTTAATTAGGTAACACCAGGACAAAGCACAACCAACTGCCTGCAATTATTTTTAATTTTTATTATGATGCAACGAAGCTGCTCCAAAATGATAATTGTTTCATAAGAAGTGATTAGGTGGCTTGGTGAAGCTTGATTCATTTGCTTGTGTGCTTAGTGAGCGCGTTAGGTTAAAAGACAACATCGGTAGAATATGTTTTTATCCCAAGGCGCGGTATTTCCAACTTACTAGCGTAAAGTAGTAATGTCTGGTAAAAAACATCCTGGTAAACCAAAGCTGCCAAAAGTTTCGACATATATGGTTGCAAGTTTGGTACACGAAAAGCGGAAGTGCTAAATAGCCTTATAATAAATACTACGGCCAAAGCAAACGATACAACTGACATCTTGCAAACGTTTCGATAACAACTGTTATCATCTTCAGTGCATAGCAATAGGCAAAACTAAATTGTAGGGCTGAAGCTATGCTCAGAATGTCGCTGAGCATTGTTATACTGTATGAAAACATGCAACCATTTGAAATAAGAGATCGTCAGGAAATGTCTGACATACGAGAAACGAAGTAAGCTGCAGTGACGTTGCTCAAAATTTTGACTAAAAGAAAATTATTGGCTGACAGTGTGTTGGCCAAGACCGGCATTTTCAGCCCATGCTTATTATTACTGAGAGTGAGTGTAAGACGAAAAATTAATGTTGTATAACTTTATAGGTTTCTTTTATTCATGTTAAAAATAACAGGTTTTAACAGAATTTCACTGCTTTTAGCAGATTTTAGCTGAAAATTGGGACAAGACTTTTAGTGGATCTAGCATGACATCATTTAGCAGATTTAAGGCACAACCATCTAGCAACACTGGCGGTCAGCATGATACACTCAAGACTGTCATGTCACCGTTGCGATCGGAAATCCCGAGCAGCATGTGCGCAAAGCTTCGCACTGTGGCAGCAAGCAACAATAGAGTTCACATGCCATGATCACTCTATTATTGCTTGTTCGCGCTACATATATGTATGGTGTTGTTCTTCAGGCACATCCCGTTCGTGGTGAATCACACATTTAACGCAACACCACCGGAGAGGTTGCAACAACATCCCCTCCTTTTTACAACGAACCGCACCGATCGCACGTTCATTGTGTGAAGGCTGAACTCCGCACGACCTTCACATCCTGGTCACAGCACCATTTTGTTGCGATCGGAAATCCCGAGCGGCATGTGCGCAAAGCTTCGCACTGTGGCAGCAAGCAACAATAGAGTTCACATGCCATGATCTCTCTATTATTGCTTGTTCGCGCCACATACAGTATATGCATGGTGTTGTTCTTCAGGCACATCCCGATCGTGGTGAATCACACATTTAATGCAACACCACCGGAGAGGTTGCAACATCACGATGCAAAATGGAGAAAGTATGTGGTGAGTAAAGCTATACTAACACTAACCCGGATATCTTGTCCACACACTATGATTTAGCAGGTGTTGAGATGTTTTTCAAATTTAGGGCCCCGCGCTCTTGAAATGTTACAGGCCCCACACTGCCTTAATCCGGCACCGATGCATGGTGTCACCAAAGGATGTTGTAGAAACAAGGGCATGGACAGATGACAGTAATATTAGCAGCAAACATTAATCCAATAAGTGTTGGGTACACGAAAAACAAAATTGTTAGGAAATGAGAGAAGTGTTTATTTATATAAAAGGTGTGGTAGCTTCACGAAATGTCACGACTTATGTGAACTAGCCACTTATTTCACAAATATAACTGGTGTCATGTCATTGACACCGCACCTCAGCTTCACATGAATGTGTGGCCTGAAGTCAATGTATCTGAGGTCCAGGAGGTGGACACATAGGCGTAGTCAGGGGGGGGCAAAGGAGCCATGCCTCCTCAAAATTTTTAGAAAATATAGTCATTTGTGCTTTGAGAGGCGTTTTTCCAAGCAAAATAGTGTTATTCGCCTAAAATCAAACATTTTAAACCCTCCAAAATTTTTGACCACAAAATTTTTGGCCTGGTTACGCCACTGGGTGGACATCGTTTCGTTTGCCTCGAAATCCACGTATTGCAGCAAGGGCGCTCCTCAAAGTGCATATCACTTTGATTGGCAAGGCTGACAGCCAAGAAGATGCCCCCTTTTCTATCGCTTCTTTTATGAGTTCTTGTGGCTCAGGGGTCTGTTCCTCTAATAGTTCATCACGAATATTTTGTCATTTAGCATCCTTTTCTTGTCAAATCCTGTTTTCGTGTGTTTCGTATATTGTTGGTTTGAGGGGTTGTAATCAACACCGAGTTTTTGATGGTAGATTTTGTCTGTTAGTTGAGCAGTGATCCACAAAGCATGCGCTACATTTTGCATAAAGTGTCTAGATTCCAAAAAGCGTTGCTGGAAATTTTGACAGATATGGAATCTGTACGAAATACCAAAGACGGTGATATACCATATGTTTTCGTAGATTGTGCGGAATGGTGTTAAATATTAATCAATGTTAGGTTGTTAGCCGAGATCTGTCTGCCTCAGAGGCTGTCTGTGGGTAAAAGCATGCTTTACATTTTGTACAAATCACTAGATTCCGAAAAGCGTTGCTCGAAATTTTGACAGATATGGAATCTGTACGATGTACCAAAGACGATTGTATAAGATATGTGTTCGTGGGCTGTGCGGAATATGGTTAAAATTAAAGATCAATGTTAGGTTGTTAGATGAGATCTGTCTGCCTCAGAGGCTGTCTAACAGCATGCTTTACATTCAGTATATAATCTTCAGATTCCGTAAAGTGTTGCTCGAAATTTCAACAGGCACGGAATCTGTATGAAATAGATGGTGACACAAAAAAAAACGGTCATCACCATAAATCGAATAACTTCCAAAATTTTATTTAGATTGACACAAAACTTCAGCTACATTAAGTCAATCCTGTATAGCAGACATCTCCAAAGTTTTACGTCTGTACTACAAAAACTCTTTGTTTCACGTCTGTACTACACTACTTTGGCGTGAGTGGTTGCCAAAGGAAAAAGTTCGCAAGAGCTTTTTCGTCCGCACGCATTGGTAGTAACTGCTCTTCTAACTGGTTTGTGTTGACTTTGGATGATTTTTTTGCGGCAATCTAGCTTCTAGGAAAGATTGAAGCTCAGGTTGCTTTTGACCTGATTGATCGGTTCCATTTTAGTTCACAAAAACCAACATCATCAGCAATCTTAAAGCAGTTTCGGTTTGGAAATATAGGCTACTGCTGCTAGTAAAGCTGCGTAAAAGTGAGTTGAATGCTTGGAATAAATGCTGCACTGGATTCAGTCAGTACTTCACTGCATGTGTAGCTCCAGTTTTTGTTTTTATGTACATGTCAATATGACATTTCTTTAGTTTAGTTCGACTTCAGCGTATTTGGCTGTGTGCATATCCCATTGCAAGTTTTTGTTAAAGTTATAATAAAAATATGTTTGCCAATAAACATATACAACATTTACAGGCTCTAGCTTTGCAGTAGGCTGCTTGAGGAATCTCCTGCCTGGTTCTGCTCCCATCTTCTTGCAATGATTCAAGCTTGCACTCATCATTCAGCAATAATAGTTAAGTCACAACAGTGACCCACACCAAGCGAATCAATAGCAATTTATTGCGTTAAGGAAACTTGTTTCGTGTGTTACACATCGTAAACGGATTATTTTTACAGCTGGTTCGAGATTACGCACGTTTGTAGCCAATCCATTCAAAACTTGGATTGCACTTTCAAAAGCTAGAATGTTAACAAAGCGGCGGTTGGCCAGTTTGCTCTCGATATCTAAATAGGCTATCCTTACACGCAGGCTATATAAACTACATCCTATTCAAAGCTGTTGTTGTGAATAAGCTGAAACATGGAGAAACAAGAAGCTCAGTTTGCAATACATGTAGTCAATAGTTTGTTCAGAGGCTTTCATTAAAACCAAAGATCAGCATCACCTTTTTTATAAAATCTAAAATGATGCCTGAAAACTTCGGGGCGGATGCAAATGCCCGGTTTTCCCCCACCCTAGTTGTGGGCCTGATTCAACTCACACGCCCGTAGAACCTTTTTAAAAAGAATTTTTGACCTTTTTATTGCTTGATTATTATCTTGAGTTTTATATTCGACTCCAGCGAGAAAGCAGCAACAAAGACGATTGATAAAACTACAGCAATCCACTTACAAAAGTAAATGCACTCTATGTGTGTCTGCAGGCTAAGTTTCATTTATGTGCATTTGCTGTAAAAAGAACAATTCCTAATCATAACGGCTCAATGACTATTATTTTCAGATCGTGGTTGTTCAAAAAAGGGGCACCCAACAAAACTGATAGCTTAAAAAACATTTTCAAGGTAGACTGAAAAATAAACCCTACGTCTGCAAAACAGCATAAATTTTAAAAGTTCACCAAAAGTAGCGGTAGTGAATAGCGGTAGCGATAGCTCGCTGCTATTTTTGTTCAGTAACGGGAGGAGTAGCGCCACTACTATTTTCAGCAAATAGCGATAGCGGTAGCAACGCTATTTTCAAAGTAGCGGTTGTCCACCTCTGTCCAAATGAGCTCCCCGGCTCTGCAGGCACATTTGGATCATGCGGGCAAAGTTCCCGGTGACCCTCCCGCATTCCTCCCTTGGGATCACTTTTATTGCTGCCTTCAGGTCAGGGATAGTCTGGGGGTTGTTGCCATACACCCTGTCCTTAAGGTATCCCCATATATAAAAATCTGGGTCTTTCAAGTCCGGTGAATGCGGCGACCGCTGCGGGTCACACCTGCGGCTGATCAGTCGGTCAGAGAAACGCTGCTGTAGCCATGCCAATGATTCTTTTGAGGTGTGGGAGGTGGCACCATCCTGCTGGAACCACTGGAGGACCCTGAAGACCCCTCTCCGTCGACCAAGTACTGTCCAGAACTTGCCAAGCACCTGGACATATCGCTCGGTGTTGATTGTCACAGACCGGTCGTTGTCGTCCTCGAATCAGAATGGTCCAATGATGCCATGTTTGGAACCAGGCAGTGCACTTCGCAGAGTGTAATGGCCTTTGCAGACAGTGCTCAGGGGGTGTGCTACCACAGAAGATGTTCCCGTGGGTTCTGAACTTGTTGACCCATCTGTAAATCATTGAGTGGACAGGAAATTCACGACATCCGACCGTTCTTTGAATTGCAATTGAGCTGCGTGGATAGACTTCTACCGAAAATATGCCTCAACTATAAATATCTTTTGCTCAGTAGTCCATGGCATTTCGAAGGTCGAGTTTGGTAGACTCTTAGAACATTAATTCTACTTGGTAAATCTGAAAAATAAAAAGAATTGATTGAATATTTCAAAAGTTATTCAATTTTAGGTGATGACCGTTTTTTGTGTGTCACCCTGTACCAGGGACGGTGACATAAGATATGTGTTCGTGGACTGTACGGAAAGTTGTGTAAAATTGGGCTAAAACGGTTTATTTTTAGTTTTGTGGGCCATGATTGTGGTGTTGTTTTCTTGTGTTTTGCATTGCAGTGTGTTTTGTTTCGTTGAATTAGGTTTCCAACCTTTTTGATATTGTTTCCTTGCCCATTGCAGTGAAAAATATTTTCGTTTTTACTGCTTGGCAATTCCAAATTTTTTGACGAATATCGCATCCAATTGTAAGTGCGGTTGGCGAAAGTGCGGCCTGCTTCACCTTGGTATCCGAGTGGAGCATTCACATTTGTGGGACCTAGCCCGTCATGCCTGAAAGGAAGAGCTACTATTTATCTTTCTGCATCACTTACTCTCGTCCTACAAGAGCGGGAAACCATTGATCTCTGAAGGCATTTTCCATTTGTGCGGGTAACTGAATGTTGAGCCAAAGCACATGATGAACCATCTAACGTAATTAAGCAGCTCAAAAATCGCAAAAGGCGTACTCGCAGATGTACTCAAGTTGTTTCATTTGACAGCATTGAGCTGAGGAAAGAAGGCCTCCAGCAATTATTAAATTATGATGTAACCACCATTGTTTCGAAACTTTAGCTCAGAACCAAGGAAAAATAGCCAGACTTTTTCAGTAGAAGCGAGGTTCGTAACATAAAGTTAGACGGCAGAAGGGGAACATAAAAGCAGACTTCGAGAGATTCATGGCATTGATACGTCGGAAGACACCTTCAACATCACTATCATGCTCAAAAATATTCAAGAATCGCAAGCTGAAGTCACGTAAATCCCGCTCAAAGATATGTACTCGTATGACCATATGCGAAATATCGCACATTTCAAACTTGAACAAAACCACTTTCCGCAAACCACAGTACAGTAATCTTGGTATCTAAGTGTTTGTACTCTTTAGCAGATTCATGCAACACAAAGATCGCGAGATAAACTTCTAACTGGAGGGAGAATGAGACCAAAAACTGACCCTACCTATTTCTTTTTCCGGCGTCAAAAAGCCATAATGTCACGCTGAAAACCGTCATATTCATCCTAATATTTCAATATTTTCCGCAAAACACACAGCACTGATCTTGGTATCTGCGTGTTTGTATGCTGTAGCAGATTCATGCAACACAAGGATCGCGAGATAAACTTTTAAGTGGAGAGAGAACGAGACCAAAAACTGACCCTATCTATTTCTTTTTCCGGCGCCAAACAGCCATAATGTGACGCTGACAACCGTCATATTCATCCTAATATTTCAATATTTTTCGCAAAACACACAGCACTGATCTTGGTATTTGCGTGTTTGTACGCTATAGTAGATTCTTGCAACACAAAGATCGCGGGATAAACTTTAAAGTGGAAGGAGAATGAGACCAAAAACTTACCCTACCTATTTCTTTTTCCGGCGTCAAACAGCCATAATGTGATGCTGAACACCGTCATATTCATCCTAATATTTCAATATTTTCCGCAGACACACAGCACTGATCTTGGTATCTGCGTGTTTGTATGCTGTAGCAGATTCATGCAACACAAAGATTGCGGGATAAACTTTTAAGTGGAGAGAGAACGAGACCAAAAACTGACCCTATCAACTCGAATTTTAGCCGTCCTGATTGCCGTATTAACTCGATTTTTGGCTGCCTTTGATTGTAAGTCGCACGAAATAGTGTTAAAAATTAATGTAAGCTGCCCTTGATTGTAAACCACACTTGACCATAGGTTACCTAAGCCTCTGAGTTGCATTCGTGACGTTCGCGTACTCGTGTCTTACCCGTTTAATTGGCAACCCTGTTATTAATGATGCTTACGCTTACACCCAGTGTTATCAGATGTAAACTTCAATAAAAAGCCAAACAATGCTAAAAAGAGGCCAGAAAAATTCCAAACTTCATTTGCGGTATTGCCACTTTTTTGTCACAAAAGACATCTAAATGATAAGAATATCAAAAAAATTTTCTTCAAAATTGAGATTAAATCTTGCTTGGCGTTGTACTGGAGCACTGATCTTTCCCTGACTTTTCATGCTTTGTGAGATTGCACATTTTGGGTAAAGTGGCGCTACGGTTTGTATACTGATCCATCGGCAGCTTTCTGCACGAAAGTCTCTCCCATTCACTGCAGGACTTACGATCAGAATCATAAGAGCCCATCCACTTCGACGTAATTATCGCATTGTTATCGCGAAGACGCAGACCTGTCTGCAAGCACTGAGACTGTTTACTGTTTACAACACAATAGACACTACATAGTGCAGTGAGTACACACATTTCCAGTGATTACGCAAAAACTTAATTTCGAATCCAGCATCCCTCAAATATTATTGATATCAGAATGCGGGCATCTGATATAGCAATTTATCACAAAACTTTTACAAATGTGTTGCCGAAAAAATGGAATAGCAATATTTTTCTTCATAAGAACCTATTTTAGGATAAAAAAGGCCAAAAAAGCGCCAAAAGGCCAAACACAATTTTCAAGGGCAGCCAACTTGAGATGCGGCCAAAAAAAGACTAAAAAGTCAACTAAAATTTTTTAGGCCAACCAACTTGAAACGAGGCCAAATTTTTCTGAAATTTGGCCTAAAAAAAGCCAATCTGGCAACACTGCTTACACCACTACAACTGCCTTCTGTTTATCATAATCCCTTCTGTTACGTATGTGCACCTGATGCTGAAGAAAATCGAATGCGAATGAAGAGTTTCGTCGACAAAGCGTAGCCAAGGAAAGACTGAGTGTCATCTGTACGTTTCGATAAAGTAAAGAAATAAAAAATGTAAGACCCCTTGATTGCAATTAAGCCGCATGAAATGATTAAAAAACTTCTTATCCGCGACTTACAATCGAATAAATACGGTACGCAACTGTACATACCGTTAGCTGCGAGAAGAGAGTTTATGATATAAACACTACAGTGTATTCTTATCAATAAAAATTGTTCCACAGGCTATAGAGTGACTCGGCAAAAAACAACATTCACGCGAACAACAAGCAGAAACCAAAGATTACAAACAAAAACACCGGAAAAATAACATGTCAATATGGCCAGCCAGTCTGAGTGTGAAAGGTGCTTCGAAACTTATGTCGTGGTTTTCACCAGTCCGTAACCAGCTTGGGACACCAGGTGGAGCGAAGAGTTTTCTGAAATGGGCCCAAATTTTTTAAACTATGTCCAATAGTTTTCAACTGTGTCCAACACATTTTCCCAGCAGGGACGAAAAATTTTCTAGGGGTGGCTTCGCCCTTCTGCTCCCCCCTAGTTACGGGCCTGATTTTAACTGCGTTTTCAGGTGCTCGGTCTAAAGCCCTTTGATCCGCGTCTAAAGCCCTTGATTGGCTATTTAGCGTTACTGGTTGGCAAGTTATAGCCTAAAAACGATAACTAATTAATTGATGTTTAAGGTATCACGAAATACCAAACGTTTTCTTTAAACAAAGCGGCTTCCGGCATACATGCAAGATTATTAACAATTTTGGTTTGACCCTTTTAAGCCCATAGCTGCCACTTATTTGACCAAACTCTTCAATTCCATAACAATTCATAACTCGCCAGCCACTAGAGCTAGAGAGGTGTTCAGACCCTCTACGGATTCAGCAAGACTTCTAGTTTCGATTGAAAAAAAGTTTTTTTCAGTTTTGGGTTTGGGGTTCTCTTGGGGGGACGTCACAAATGGGGGTGTTTTTGCGTTTTTATGGCCTACTTTACCCGACCTTAGACGTCAATCGAATGGGCCAACATTTTGGCCTAAGTTTTTGTTAGAAACTAGCCTATCCTATGCGTCTTTAGAGCTCTTGATTGGCTTTTTAGCATATCTGGATCCAAAATTATGCTACAAAACCAAAAAGTAGTCAAAATCCCTACCCCTTCAAACACTAATCTGAGGTGTAAAACACCCCGTTTGTATATGGCAATAACACGCCGTTAGAATAGACTAGAGTGCTGTTCGAACCTCTAAAGGCTCGTGAAGACTGGTAGCTTAGACTGGAAAAAAAAATTTTCAACTTGAGATCTCGGGTTTTTGTTCATGTTTACATATTGGGAGGATGTTTATGCATATTTGTTTACAATCGGATAATGACGTCATATCCTGGGAGTCGAACAATCCATCAGATTTTGCGACTCAAACTGTGTTTGGATTCTAGGCTACAATACGAGTCTTTGGAGGGTTTGATGGACTTTCTAGCATTTCTGGTTCAAAACTTATGGCAAATAAAGCAGAAATTAATTAGGGAAATCCCCTGAAATCACTCAGCCATGTCCTCAATGATTTGGGATTTTCAGGCCCTAACTTGGGCACCAGAAACGCTAGGAGGTCGATCTAGGCCTCTACAGCTTCATATTCCAGCCTAGAATACAACCAAACTTTGAGCAATCAATTGTGGCCCATTGTCCGGGTGATGTCGTCATAATACAACAACCAAAAAAGCAAAACCTACCCTTTTTCTAACGACACCCACCGAAAACCCCGAACCCAAATCTCAAGTTTTTTTTCAGGGCAAACTACAAGACTTCATGAGTCTTTCAAGGGTTCGAATAGCTCGCTAGCATATTTTAGCGGCGAGTTTTCGAAAATCGAAATGCCGCCAGTGGGAGACTCAATGCAATTTTTACAATTTTCTGAGTTTGGGGTAAAATGTTTTTTTTGGGCCATAACGTCGGTTCCAGACATGCTAGAAGGTCAATCAAGGGCTCTATAGACGCTGGAGATCATGTAGTTTCCAAAAAAAGTTTGAGCCAAATTTTGGCTTATTGGATTGGCGTCCAGGGCCAGTTAACATTGATCAAACATTAAAAAACACCCCCACTTTGCGATCTTCACCCCAAGAGAACACCAAACCCAAATCAAAAAAAATTTTAGATCGAAAGTAGAAGACTTGCCGAATCCGTAGAGGGTTTCAACATCTCTGTCTATAACGGCTGGCGAGTTATGACGTTGCAAACTTGGGAAAAGAGTTTTTTGGTGGGCCTAGAAGGGTTGAGGAACAAGAGATGAAAATGATTTGGTTTCACTCACGGACTCTGTTGCTTTACATCAGTTTTTCCTGGATTTCATCGATCAAGGTGCCGTAACCGCCAAACGCCCAACTGATGGTTCATAGTGCAACAAGTACATGTTTCCTGACTTCATAGAAAAAATAAAACATCTCTGTCTGCCCTATTGCCTCTTGTGGACAAGTGTTTTACTAAGTACATATAAAATCGTGTGTGGATACAATGCATGACTGTTCCTTACGAATAACTCTGAAGGGAATAATTATTATTCCTCTTCTATCTCACTTCTAGGCAATATTGGACGACATGGACAACGCAAGTTTATAAGGAGTACACTGGATATTTTGAGTCAATCAACCAATACCCTCTTCGCGTAAGTAAGAGCAAAATACGGAATCTTGAATTTAATTTAATTTGACTTCTTTTTTCTGAAGTACCTGCACCAGGAGATTATATACATTTTATGGCTTGCAGACGTTTTTTTGCAACAACCGGACTCAAGGGCAAATGAAAAAGTCGCAACAAGAATTAAAACGGAAAAAACTGCGAAACAGAAGATTTCAAAATCTTGCGGAAATTGCTGTGGTGTATCATGACATTAGCAAATCACTTTTATTAGAGTACGAAGACGGTTTCAGGAAAAAAACAACAAAAAAAACGCAACAAGTACGCAACAACAACGCCTTTGAAATACTAACAAAATTTATGTTGTTTAGCTAGACATTTTACTTTTGCAGAAAAAAAAGAAAGTGGAATGTATTGATGCTGCTGAAGAGCAATGGGCCAAACGAAGACGCAAACGATATGGCCTTAACAAAAACATTGGCATTTACTTGAAGCCGCCATCAAAGTCGCTGCTGTACAGCAACAAAAAAAGCAAGTAAGCCACCTTTGTTGTGGATTTTTGTAAGAATCGCACAATTTAAAGTTAACTAATTAGACGACTCCACATGTTTGTACGGTAGGCCTATAACAACGTTATAAATGTTTTCGAGATTGAAAGCAGATCGTGCACGGGACACAAAAAATGGCAATCTTGTTGCTTCCGCTTTTTGTCATATGTCTTACCAAGTTGTTTTGCGAATGGATGCTTTCAGCAGTCTGCATGGGACTGAGGGGCTTCACGGGGAAGTGACAAATTATAGACTATTTAGTGCATTTGTTTGATCAATCCACACTGCAATTTTTGTTCTTTAGTTTTGGCTTTTGCGTAAATGACTCGACCCGTTTACAAACTTTTTGTGGGAGTTAGACCTTCGACTGCCACGACAGCACTTGATGATTTGCAGGTAATTGACGCCATCCTACTTTCACTTGCCCATGAAAAAAAGGTATACGTCATCCTGCACTTCGCAGTTGGACTGATTTTCCAAGATGTGGAAAAAGGAAAGAAGCATACACAAAATCTGGTAAGCGCCCACATCTTTTGCTTTAGTCTTCGTGCATAACTGTATTGATTGCTTATGAAATTACGCCATCTTTCTCTTTCTGATAGGTGGATTTAACAAAATTCGACTGCATTTCTGGTGTGTACAACAAACAAAATATTCACTGAACTCTGATGGTAAGCAAAATGTGTACAAATAACAGATAAACTTTTGTGAATGTTGCAGTTTAGATTGTAGTGTTTACTTCACTTATTGAAAAAGCCTTGAATCACTTTTCCTTTAACTACTTCAACGCAGGATGTTCATGTGCCAAGTAAAACGGTCTATTACGTTGTTCCAACCGGGAGTAATGCAGCAGAACGAGAGGCGGCGACATCACAATGGAGGTTTGGTTCACCAGAAAAGATCATCCTGAAAGCACGACTAGGCTAGAATTCTTATTATGCTTTGTGTTTTCAGGGCTTTTCTCAGGTGTATACCTAATCCAGTCGGCGCATATGCAGTAAATAAATGTTGCTCTGGAATGTTGCAACACCCAAAGCAAAGACATGGTCACAACTGTGGTATATTCTGTCTGCAGGTACAGCAACAATGCATGAAAGTGAGTTGCGTGATCTACTACGAATCGGAACAAGTGAAATGAAAGTTTTTTCTTTGCAGATTGTTAAACAAATAATCAAAAACTTGCCACGGTCGACTCAAACTTGCACGTTTGCTATTTCTACGACTGCTTTGAAAAAAGCAAGAAAGTCATTCGCTGCAAAAGTCACAGGCATATCCCGTAAGTAAGCTGTCAAAAGAACATTTCATTATGATAATAGGAACTGGTAGGAAGTCTATCAGAAAAATAATGTGAATATAGCCCGATTAGAACAGTTCAGCATTCACCCAATATTTCGTTGATTGTGATTATACAGTATGTTGAAATGTAGACTCTCAGTGTTTCGGTAGTGATGACTTATGTATTTACACAGCATACTTTTTTTTGCTGCAGACGACATTAATGATATGTGCAGCATGTGTGGAAGCAAAGATGCACTCCCAGACGACACTTGGGTAAGATGTCACGTATATAAGTTGACAAGTTAAACATAAATCTTTTCATATATCAAAGACAAAAAATAATTGCATAACAGTGGTGGCAAAGCACTTCACCCGCAGAGGCTGAATTGTGATGAGAAAAAACCCTAAATCTTTTCTGGACCCACTTTTAGTCACATTACTACCTACGTAAGATGTCTGACATCACTAATGTTAATAGAAGTTTATAAACCAAGCGCTACATGGGAAACTATCACTAAGCAATGAAAAAGCACAAATAACAGAAAAAAATACATATGGACTTAGAAAAATTACAAGAAAAGGAATGCGATAGTATGAATAACTTGAAGATTTAACAAAAATGTTAGGAAAACTGATTTTCGGTTAACGCAGGTTGGATGCGGTTTCTGTATCAGATGGTACCACGGCAGATGCCTACAAATAGACTGAAACGAAAGAGGAAAAACATCTTTGTGTTGCATGAATCTGTTACAGCGTACAAACACTTAGGTACCAAGATCAATGCTGTGTGTTTTGCGGAAAATATCGAAATATTAGGATGAATATGACGGTTCTCAGCTTAACATTGTAGCTGTTTGACACTGGAGGAGCAAATAAGTAGGTTCAGTTTTTGGTCTAGTTCTCCCAGCAGTTCAAAGTTTATCCCGAAATCTTTATGTTGCATGAATCTGTTACAGATTACAAACACTCAGATACCAAGATGAGTGCTGTGTGTTTTGCAGAAAATATTGAAATATTAGGATGAATATGACGGTTGTCAACATCACATTATGGCTGTTTGACGCCGGAAAAGGACATAGGTAGGGTCAGTTTTTGGTCTCGTTTTCCCAACACTTAAAAGCTTATTCCGCGATCTTTGTTTTGCATGAATCTGCTACAGCGTACAAACACGTAGATACCAAGATCATTGTACTGTGGTTTGCGAAAAGTGGTTTTGTTCAAGTTTGAAATGTGCGATATTTCACATATGGTCATATGAGTACATATTTTTGAACAGCATTTACGTGACTTCATCTTGCGATTCTTGAATATTTTTGAGCATGATAGTGATGTTAAAGGTGTCTTCCGACGTATTAATGACATGAATCTCTCGAAGTCTGCTTTTATGTTCCCCTTCTGCCGTCTAACTTTATGTTACGAATCTCGCATCTACTGAAAAAGTCTGGCTGGAAAAACTCGGGCTAGTTCTACCTTGCTTTAGAGATGACACGGGCCAGCACTTTTGCAGCCTGGCCCGCCCGGAGCTAACATGAAACTGCCCGGACCGGCCCGTTCTGCCAAACTACAACATATTTTCTGGCCCGGACCGGCCCGTGGCCCATAATATAAAGTAAGCAATATCTTTTATGCCTCCAAGATGGCGGCAAAATAGTCAAGATGGCGGCAAAATAGACACA
>Ga0210059_1007557_pt1 | contig 17243 bp, 12 predicted proteins | sample Ectturendosymbi2_FD_188042 | JGI IMG/M metagenome (GOLD analysis project Ga0210059, IMG submission 188042) | Ecteinascidia turbinata endosymbiont from Florida, USA - Sample 2 (SPAdes) (version 2) | ecosystem: Host-associated > Tunicates > Ascidians > Unclassified | place: Key West, Florida...
GGGACAGCTTGATGTAAAACCAACATAATCATCGGGCCGATGCGGAAGTGAAGTTTTGTAAATACAGATTCCCAACCTTGTTTTTCAGAAGGGTTTTCAAAGCAACACGAATCACGCCTTGCTTTATCCTGACAAATGGTTTGCAAATGAATAAACTTAATTTTGTTGTTGGACATGGTACTGCAATTCAGCTTGGCTGCACTAGTTCCAGACTATGGTACAAACAAACAAAGCAATCTAGTAGAACACCTCAATCGGGTTTTATCAGAGCTGTCAGTTGGAGTGCACAAAACGGTGAATCGCATTGGTCGCACGTACATATCACTCTTTAAGTCGAACACATAAATTTTCATGCATTTTATAAGAAGTGTGGGTTACAACGCGATTTCATGTCTTGTTTAAGTTGCTTAACGTTAAAAAGACGATAAATTGCAAGGTACGATATACAGTATATATTGCAAGGTATGGCAGCTAAATATTTTTCTTGGACATTTCCGTTCTGCTACAAATCTTTCGTTACTGGCCATCATGCTTGCAGCCCCACCCCTAGCCAAATCTCCATTGATATCCTCTTACAGCAGCAAAAAATGTTTGACAAAAATTATCGTAGGCTACTTATCAACATGATTTACAATATATTTTTACTGCTAATGGTTGGATGATGTATCCTAAATGGTTGGACGTTGTATCCTATCTCCCCTTGTCAGCCCCTGCACGGTGTTGGGTACCCTTTCGATTGTCCAAACAACGTTTGTCTAATAGCCGTTCCCAACATCAATCAAACCCCCAAGCAGAATTATCCAAGCCAACTAGAGAAGACTTCAAGATATCGAAAAGAAAACGAACCAGAAATCTTTCAGAATACATACTCATATACCAATCTAGCCTACAATGTGATGTCTGCATACCTAGTCGTGTAGTGACCAAGGTCCGTAACTAAGAGGAGGGCTTCGCCCCACTGGAAAAAAACTTTCTGCACCCTGAAAAAATGTCTTGGACATATTGTATGCATAACCATTGTTTTCGTACATGCTATCGATGTAAAATTTGGGTCTCCCTCAGAAAATTCTTCGCCCCCTGCCCCTGGTGTCCAAAGCTGGTTACAAGTCTGCTGGTGACTGTTACATTCTAACTTCCGTCAGTTATGGCACTCAGCTCAGTCTTTTCACAATCAAATTTTTCAGGTTTAACATCAAGTTTTAATAGGCGATATTAATGTCAAAAGTTTTGTTTAAGAGTTATACATGCATAACGACACGAAAATACATTTGAGATTAAACAGAAATGAAAATGAACAACAGTGAATTGGCAAATAGTAACACGTTTCACATGCAATAACACGAAAAGATTGTCCAGTAAAACTAGGTGTTGCGTAGGCTCATAGTGGCGGAACCAGGGGGGGCGCATGGGTCTAGGCTCCTCCACGTTTTTCCTGGGCGCCCCCACCCCACTTTTAAATTTTGAATTTTGCCTAAATAAGTTTAAGTAACACAATTCGTATTGGGTCCATTGTCAAAGTAAATTGTTTTTGTGTAATACTAAGCACAACTAGTTACATTTATGTACTCAAGTTAGTGTAGTGCATGATAGATAGGGTGTTGTGTAAATAGGGGTCGTTGGGGGCTAATCAAATTTTGAATAAAATTGCTTAGATACGCTGACAAAGTTAATGATGTCATATTTCAGTGCTTGTGGTGTCACAGTTGCCAATTCAAATCACAAAAATTTTGTAGTTTTTTTGGCTTGCACTTGTTCCCCCCCACTTTGAAAATAGTTCCGGCACCCATGCGTAGGCTATCTGTACAGCAAATGTTTCGCACTTGGTTGAAAACTTTGCTGCATTGCGGGTAATAAATTTATTCTGAATTTGTTGGTCACCCTTGTCGTGACATACAAGAAATAAGGCTAAATGTATAAGTTATCTTTTATTCCCAGTCAAGTCGTTGAGCTATAGGACAATATATAGCTAGGTCAATACTTCTCTAAAGTTTTGATGGAAATCCTGTTTGTTAATGGTTGAAATCAGTCTTTTGCAAAACTGCCCATCCTAAACCAAAATCTTCACAATAGTGCTGCTTTTTGTCTTCGGCAAAAACTTCGCAGAGGTTTGCCTGAAAAGGTAACTTTCTAACATTATACACTTGCATCTTTAAATTTTACGCTGTCTGTTTCTGAATACGTGACAACCAACGTTACAGTAAAGCCAGTTAGCCAACGTTTTTGTACGAAACAAATCGCAGCTGTACTGTGGTCTCTCACGTGTGCAGCCGTTAAACTTTACTGTTTCAAGACTGACCTTTCTTACAGTAAACCACACTGGATAAATAACGGACAGGGGCAGTTAGCAATCTTTTACGGTCACTAGAAACTTGCAAAATGCTGAAAATCATTTTTGAAGTAAAAATTTGTAAAAATATCAGAACATCAACATGGCTATGTGTAACATCTAATATGAAAAACTCTTCACACAAAACGTGACAAACGTCACATCTATTTTTCAAACCTCTTCAAATACAAACCTATGACAAAAAAGTGGGAAGACATGGCATATTATGTACCCCCCGTCTAAAAAAGTGGGGGGACACGTGCCCCGTGTCCCCCACCAAATTGCGCCCATGTCTGCGGAGCGTTTTTAGTTAAGAGTTATGTTCAGAATTTTAACATCACCGCTATCCAATCTTTAGACAACTGTGCTTACAAAATACCACTCTAAAGGTTTAACAGTTGCTTCTTTTGCATCACTTTGCCTTCACGCACACACACTTCTAACCTTTATCAAAATCGCACGACACTTGAAAAAAATAGTCACGACCGGTAAGTTCTTCATGAACGTTTGTTACAAAGAATCCGAATGTGAGAAACGTTTGACTTTATTCCACTGTCACTCACATGTCCAACCAGGATCAACTTAACACAAAACGAAAACTTTCAAACTTTCACTTAAAATCGAGTCGATGTGTATATTTATTCCACTCTTACAAACGATGTTGCAGCACCACAGGCAAAAACTTTCTTTGGTAAAAGGAAAACATGGCTCTAGAAAATTTTTGCATAAAGTACAGCTTTCGAGTTTTGTGATTAATTTTTTTCCAGCCTATCCTTCTGGGTCGTTTGTAAAACTGTTCCGTTCGGCATCAACTACGTATAGATCCGAGATGAGTAAATCCATTCTAATCGTGCAAAGACTGTTGCAGAAACAAAACAAAAAATACACTTTGATGAAAGCAAAACACAGAAATCAAAAATTTTGCGCAACATACGACTTGCATGCCTTCCATGCAGAGTTATTAATCCGATCAGTCACATTGCGCAAAGAGTATAGTGGTAATCAGCTTTTACAAGTCGAAGCACAACCATATTGACACATTTCAAACTAAGCACGAGCGCGCTGTTCAACATTTCAATCCTTTGGTAGAACACAAGATAAACATTTAATAACCAGCGTATTTTTCTATTACTTACTGTACTCTCTTAAAAATATTTGGACATGACACACGACATCCTGTTACGTTTTGTGAAAAGTGTCAATGCTAATGAGAAAACATCATACCTCTGTAACCACCAAACCCATAGCATGGCAAGAAGCCTCTATCGAACGAACTGACGTAAGGCTTCATCACACTCGGTAGCATAAGTTTTTCGTTAGACTATCAACTCACTCTGTCATCGAAAGAACTTCACACCGGTTTTTGAACTAGACACATGGTACGTCACAACACTCATGTGTGGCACAGTGCAAACCAGGTCAATCGTTAACTTATAACACCCATGTATGGTGCAATACTAACAGGTCAATACTAACCAGGTCAGTAACACAAAATGCATGGTTCTAACCAGGAGTCACGAACTTCAAAAATTGAAGATTAATGTTGTCGCTGGAGCAGTTGAAGAAGTGAACCAAGTTAAATACCTTGGAGTCCTTATTGATAACCAATTAAAGTGACAACAGCAAATAGATCATGTGTGTAAAAAACTGTCATGTGCTTCGTACACTCTACTTAATTTGGGGGCCTTTTCACCCATCTCACTCTTAAAACTGTCTACTATGCTCTGGTCTAGTTCATCCACATCTTTCAAATGGACTGGCTTGCTGGAGTAATGCCACTAAAACATCACTTTAAAAAAGTATAATCCTACAGAATAAAATCGTTCGACTGATGACCCACATTGATCAGCGGACTCCAACATCAGGCTTATCCAAATCCCTCCAAATTTTAACATTGGATAATACGATAAAACTAACCTTAATCACAATTGCGCACTCTTTCCACAATAAAGCATTTCCCAAAATTTTTGACAATCTAGTTAAATATCTGGAAGCATCATAGTTACGATACTCGAACACGCTCCAATCAAAATGTCTTTAAACAATTAGTAAATACACATATCGCAAATAATTTAATTCAGTAGAAGGCGTAGAGGCATGGCAGTATCTCAAATTGGATATCAAGCTACTGGGTTCCACTAGTTTTCGAACACAGGGCAAAAAATACCTTCTTGACATAAATAAACAAATTTAATCCTTATGGTCTTGGTATACGCTCCGTGCCTTGTAAATGTTCGTGTATTGGATGTTCTGTACGTATTTGGCCCTTGTTGTTGTTGCCTTTTTTCTTGAAACAACAGTTAATCGTTATTGATATTTTTCTTTTTTGTTTCTTTTTAGTGCTTCGTGCCTGTGCTTTGTGCTTCGCTGCTGTTAGAGCTGAGTAAGCATAATGACTGACCCGTGGTCAGCTGACTTGATGACCTCTGGATCCTTTCGTTGGCCATGTAAAATAAAAAACATTGTCTGTTTGTCTGTCTGTCTGCCACGACGCACGTGAACACGCGAAGAAAACGCTCGTCCATCTTTTTAAACTAAACGCACATCAAAGCAGATGAATGGTTTCATACAAATCGACGTTTTTCATTTTCCAAATAGACACACGACCAATCCGATCTGGATCATGGTGAAGTGTAAGAACAAGGTGAAAAGGCAACACCTTTTTCATGTTCAAAACAAATTGTGTACTGCAACGGAGATGGGCAAAATCGTGGCTGGCACGAGCGACGAAAAATTTTTTGGATCATCTTCTGTGCTGAGTTCACACCAGTAGTGTATTTACTTATCGAACTACCTTTTCTCTATTGCGCAATTACCGACCCGTGACGAAACTGCAATCGACAACGCAGAAGGGTTTTAATAATCAGGGAGCATGCCCAGGCGTGTCTCTTGGAATGAATCGTTGCATATTTTGTGACATAAACATGAAGCGTTGCACCATCATCTGTGGTGACAATGCAGATGCGAATGACCAAATTGTGGCCGGTGCAAATCAGTCAGCGCCAGTGATGTGAATGTTTGTTTATAACATTAAAAACTGACACGTTTGGGCACGACATTTTGCAACACTGTAAGTGACAGGTTGGGGTACAGGTGGCGTATTTTCTTATCGGATTAAAACGTGACAAACATTTTCCCCACAGTTGGAGGTAGCGGTGTCGTGAACAAACAAAGTTACAAGCTATTTCTAAAATATGAAACTAATAATGAAGATATCAAGGTGTGAAAATATGAAAAATATTACCCAAACGCAAAAATATGAAAAACATCAAAACTGGAAGAAACATTGAAAAACATAAAAAATGTCAAACAAATGAAAAAACCTCAAAAATTTCAAAAACATCAAAAAAATCAAAAACACAAAAATTTTGAAACTATACGTCGGGGAAGGGAGGACGGGGAAACCCAGACTCGCTGTCCGATCTCCCCATCGCCCGATCCCACTGAAAACAGTGCAACGCCTACCAAAAACCTCTCCTTTTACTACCAATGCGCTGTAACAACTTTTCCACTATTGTTTTCCTTGGACTGTTGATTTCTCTCCAGTCCATACAACCGTTTTCCGAAAATGTTCATACGGCGAAAAAAATAAGAGATCAGTTTTGTAGCATACTCTGCGTACCTGGGCATGGAAAGCCTTCCTTCACACAGACTCCGAACTCTGTGGGGAGATCTGTCAAGCCGCAGTGACTTGACTGCAGAACAGTATTGGTGTTGGGATCGATGCATTGTTTGCTTCTACTTGATATTTCGCTCTCGCAGAATCTCACGCATGGAGTCCATGACGACCATTCACTCAGTTGTGGACCTAACAGTGAGTAGATTGTTTGAGTCGCTGGAAGTCCAAGTCTTTTTTGAAATTTAAGACCAATATTTTGTACCTACGTAAAAAAACGCGGAGAAAGTCGCATTTTTTGTCATTGGGGTTTGGGACAACATTGTCAAAAATCCACGCTTCTGCTTGTGAAACAAGAATGTCGAAACCATTCCGAGTTTGCTGTATGTTCGTGGTTACTTCTGTTACAGGCTGAGAATTCACTAATTTTTTTGAAACTTATCCCTGATATGAAAACATGATTTTATTTCATTATTCAAGCAACTAGTCTGCACCACGTTGACAAACCAGTGAATCCATCATCATAATTTTCTACAGGAAATCGATTTCGCGTAACACTTCTCATCCTCTGTCCTAAATCTGCAAGTAATACCTACTCAAGTAGAATGTGCCGGCTGCTTTCTCGCTAGCTTACAGCAAGCCTAAGAGCTCTTAATCTTCGTTTATTTTCGTCAGGTAGATATTTGAAGGATATTACTGTAAGAAAAACGTTGATCAAGTTGCCAGTTGACTATCAGAAATGTTGAAACTATAAAAAGCTGATAATTATTTGAAGTTTAAATGAAAATAGTGCTTTTAACAAAATTTTGAAAAAGAAGCGCTTATCTCTATTCTCGCTATGCTGTGTCGAGTATGGTAACCAGGGTGAGGTTGCCAATATGACCGAATAGTAAATGCGGTCTTTCATTTTTAAAATAACACAAAGGTTGCTTAGGTTCACATAAAATCAAAAAAATTCTGAAAAATTACAAACGAACTAAGAAAAGTTTTAGGTCATTTCTCCACTATTTTGCTGTCGCGACTCAGTTCTTTAAAATGGGTATAACCTGAGCAATTTTTGAAATGCCCAAAAATATTGGTAACCTCAATGTAGCCAGAAAACCATGAAGGTAAAATATTAGCAGAGAGTTTTAAAAAACTTAGTCGATGATCATCATACGTGCGTGATATTTTTGAGTGCGTTAGAGATCACATTTTTGGTTTGCTTTGCCAGCAGTGATAAGTGGAAATTAACGCAAGTTAGATGATGATTTGTTAAAAGTCATATTACAGATTTAGGGGTGGAACAATTTTGGAGAAAAAAAATTAACATTCTGAAAACGAGAATGAATATCCAGTTCTTAACATTGCCTTTGTTGCTGGAATCTGCAATAAAAGATTCTTTACCTGTTTTGTGAATATAAACACCTTCCAGATGTGATATCAATATCTCCACATTTTCAAAATATTTACTAATAGTGGCTTGCTTTAAAGATTCTTCAAAGTGTGTATTTTTAGTTGTGTCAAATTTCAGTCTTCCCCACGGGTCATTTCTTTCTGTCCTATGCGTCACATGGGTACTTGAGACTGTTCAATCACATCCCATTTCTAACCAAAATCAGAAATAAAAAGGATAGTATATCATTTGCCTGTCTAATATGCACCCTAAAGGCAGGAAACCCATTTAACAATCCGGGGCGCATGAATTGCGTAGTGTCGCTTACGGAGCGCAAAAAATACTTAATTTCATCTTCAAATTGTACATTTGTCTCTCTGAGGCAAATACGTATTTGCGGTAGGGTTTCCAGGTAAATTTCACAATTTTTCACTGGTGGCACTGTTCAGTTTCAATGACAATCTAATACTTTCTTAGTTCTTAACGTCAAGGTAGACTGTTTTTCGATATCTCGCATTGCGAATATCTTAAAACAAAGTGTTGACGAAGAACAAAATAATGGAATGCAATGAGAGAACAACGTTTGCATCAAACGTTTCAAGGTTCATCCTTACATAAAAAGAACGAAATATGCTCGTCCTTGCAATGATAAACAAGCAGGGCGGCACTGAGGATTTTGGGCCGTTCCAAACACTTTGTTTTTCCAAACTCAAATTTAATTTGCGAAGCAATTGTCGCTTTCGAGTCTTCGTTTCAATTCTGAAGAACAACAACTGCGAGATCATACGTCACAGGCAAACACACCCAGCTTGTTTCGCTGAACCTTACGTAGTTCGTTTGATGCCGCCCTTGGGTCAGAAAACGTATGAAAAATAGTGCTGGACTCGTAACTGTGACATGCAGTGTTAGTAATGAAGCAGCAGAGCATTCATAAACGGCAGAATCAGTCAAAAGCATACAATAAGCAGGGATTGTATGGATCTTCCACTCGCTCCACTACCTGGGCAACCGACACACTCCCAGCCGCAAACTTCGCAAACGCTGGTGTGAAAGCTGGTGACGTCGATGAGACGTTCCACCTTTCGGCCTGCGCAACAAAATATGTTTGGATTAAGACGCTTTCAGAAAAGTACTTTTGAAATTTTTAGAATCCAATAAGACGCTCTTCCTTTCCAAGAAAGTAACTTAATATCGGCAAAAGTATATAAGGTTACCGCCGCATTCTAGACAAAAAACAAAAAATTCACTGCTTTGTGCACACGTACTTCTTTGTCTTGTAAACTATAATAAGAAATCAGTCTAAACTTTCTTAAAGATCTCTAGTTTTGTGTTGAATATATTACTGTTATAATGCAAAATACAATACCAAGAACGCTCATGTATTCGTTAGATATATTTGTGACGTCACTAAAAAAGAAATGATTAAAAGCAAGTTACACTGTCTTCGGAACCTGTAATCAATGCAAAAAATGATTGAACACAGTCAAGATACTTCTCACCAGGATTGTAATAATCGAATGCAGAGACCGGCTGCGGTTTGCTGTCGCCCACCTCGGCGTACCGAACCATCTTCAGTTTTGCGCAACGCTCGTTGTTCGGTTCCAGCTGGAATGGTCGGAAATCAAACGTCAACAACAGTGAAATGCACAGGAGTGGTAAAGGTAGAAACTATCACAGCTATATAACGGTGTACAGCCCAGGATACGACGACTGACCTCTACTTCTGAAGTGCTTGCTTCAACGCAGTTCAAAATGCATAAAATTGAAAACAATCAATACAGTGTGAGAAACGAATGTAAAAATCCAAATCAGGGACTCACGTTGTCGTAGTAAACGTTGACCTTATCTTGATCCATCTCAACCAGCTGCGCACCACTGTTGCGTTGTTTCTCTTCATCCAAGTTCACTGTGAAGCCGTTAGGCATGTCCACTGTGAAAGTGAACATGCCGGTCGCGTTGTCGCCTGGCTTCAAACTGCAGACGTAAAAGGAAGAATAAGTTCTAGCATATTTGAAATAATTTTGCCGCCTAGGCAGGGCCTGATTTAGTAGATCTGAGGCTCTAGGCTAATCCACATGTGAGGCCCCCTCTCCAATTGTTTGCGAGGATAAAATGGAAAGCGTCAATCAATTTGCGAAAATCCGAAAATGACGCTCTGAAAGTACGGTCAGTAAAAAATTATAAATCAATGCTGGAGTGCCCACGATCACTGCCTTGTTGCTGTCTTTGACGCAAAAGCTTTCAGTTGCCGGATTTGTTGAAATCTTATATAGCTGGCGAGAACAGGATTTTAACTGGTACAGGCAAACCAACCGAAATCGCTACAATTGAAATGTTTGATAAAACACATGGCCTGCGTGTTTTAGAAGAATCACATGTTTTTTCTTACCTGTGTTTAAAAAACACACACACTGCATCGCACCTATGTAGTATGAGTGGCGGCTTAAGACTTTAAAGCACAACGTGAGGAACACGTTATAACTTGCTTGCCACGGCTGTAAAAATCTCACACACACGAGCAAAACACGTCAAGTAAAACGTACTCAAATGGTTGTAACTGTTAGGTTCACGATTCGCGTATTTCTTACTTTTTCAGACTGGTAAGAATCGAACGCAACTAAACTGTCGCGTGAATAGATGTGAAGTTTAAAAACTACAACCGTCGCCAGAAAGTCTTGAGTAGGGGATTTTAATTGGTGCAAAGGGAATTGAAATTCTGAAAATTTGATAAAATTTTTACTGATGTACAGTTTTTCATATTTCAGTTTGTAAGTCTGAGCTCACCAATGCCCACCACGACTGGACGACTGGTTTAACGGCGACTGGACTGACTGAAATTTCGCTTATGCTGTTATTATTGAAGTACGTTTAAAGAAATTAAAAGCGACGATCATCGATTCAAGTAAGGCTGAACATAACACAGCAAACAGTTAAAAAGGTTTTGTCCTGCCTTCTTCATAACAAAATTATCTAAGAATTCATTACAATTTGTTTGCCCAAGTTTGTCATTTTTAATGTATCGAATGCTTAGTGTGGACAACCTATCCTGGAACATTGCGACCATTAATTCATTTTTAATTCCTTTGAATCTTGAAAAGGACCTTCAGCCTGAGCAGTTAGTGACCATCAAGCTAAGGAATAAGGCTTCGCTTGATTGGATCAACCAAGAACCACTATTCTAAGGCATCCAACCCAAACGTGTTTTTGTCACTTTTTTTCTGTTTCCCTGTCTCGTTGGGGAAGAGTTCTGCGGTTGCCAGTTGGCAAAGTAGCCTTTGCCTTCTATCCAAGCTCATCACGATCTCTGATTTGCTTAGCATGGAAGCAGTACAAACTTGCGCAAGTACTTAATGGCAATCTGATTTCTGAATGACTTTACTGAAGAAAATTCAAATGGAATAAAATAGCATGTAAAAATACCAATCGAGCTTTACGCGATACAAACGCTGTCAAAATTACTGTATTGCCCAGTCACCTAAGAAACAATTATGCTTTTATTGTAGGATACTGCTGGTAGCTCTACACATAGCTCTTATCTGCAATAAGGTTTGAGCCAGGGAGAAACTTGGCTGAAGGGAGCCCACTGGCCAACACTCGGAAAATAATGAAGAAACAATAACAAGTTCGGTATTGAACGGCTATACAAAAACCCGAAATCACTGGAAAACAATCCGAAAAACGCAAAAAAGCAACAATCTACTAAAATCAAAATAATATCAAATACCAAAATACAAGCTAAGCAGGAGCGAAGTGTTTACATTTCGTTTGGCAGGGAGGCTGTGCGGTTCGCACCCTTGCCTCTCGTCAGTTATGCCACTGATCAGGTGCATTTCAAATATAAACATCCGCAAGTTTTTTTCATAGAGTCAAACGTAGCAATCGGTATGACTCAACAAACGCAGGACGCAGCCAGTGTGCTTTGAGTATATCGACACAGTAGATGGCATGCGGCTTGACCAACGGTCATACTGAGATTTCATGGAAACTCGTTGGACGACTCTGGCGTTATCATCACCAAAGATGAATAAAACCAAATTTCGTTAGTAACAATTAAGACGTAAATTTTTGACGAAGTTTAATCTAAATGATCATATACCGGACATTGACTCTATGCGTACCGCAGTTTGTTGGAGGCCCCCTTGGATCTTGATGCCCTAGGCTTAAGCCTATATAGCCTATAGGTAAATCCGGCACTGCACTTCGGACCAACACCACTCAGGACAATTGTCACCCATACAACTGCAACCTAGGACAACTGCTATCTACGATAATTGTCACCCAGAATAATTGTCACCCAGAATAACTGCCACCAGGACAACTGTCACCTAGGACAAATGTCACCCAGGATAGCTGCCACCCGGATAATTGCCACCTAGGAATATTGAGTACTCCACATCACATACAAATTATTGAACTCAGTTTGGAATATCGCGTTGCGGCACTTGTACGAAATCTTGCGGCACGGAGGTTTACAGCCACTGTGCTACGGTATTTTTGTTTCAACATAATGCAGCAAAAGTTTAGTTGCCCTTCCATGTAGCTCATAAATCAAAAGCTGAGCTGAAAGAATACATCTAGCTTAAAATGTACGGAGGAAAACGGGTTTGATAAGTGCGTGGATGGAATACGATGCGATAATGTGCATTAGGGAGTTGCTGAAAAATTTTTAAAAAGATCGTTAAAATTTTTTACAATGACTTAAGAATGTTTATGAAGATGTACTGACGTCGATACGACATTCTTCACCCAGAATTATTAATGCTGAAGTAATGCTTCTTTGAAAGGGTTAGAGCAGGGGTTCCCAACCTTTCTCTGACCACGTACCCCTTCAGCATTCTGACAGATGAGCATGTACTCCTAAAAGTTCTTATGACAAAATATTTTATTACGATTAATCACATATACAGTATATTAAAAAATAAGCATACAACGGATTTTTAAAATAATATTCACTGTTATATGTATAAATATTTGGAAATCAAAGATACGTAAATATCTATTTCTTTTCTATTGCTAACCTTAAATGTACCCCTTTGGATAGGCAAATGTACCCCTAGGGGTACATGTACCCCAGGCTGGGAACCTCTGGGTTAGAGGATGAAGAAACTTTATTATACACCAGCACCGAGTTGAGATGAAACGGCATTTGATGGCAATAATTGCAAATAACTCAATATGGCTTCGGTGGCAGTTGCCCGGGTGGCGATTATCCTACGTAGCATGGGCGTCCGCAAAAATTTTCCAAGGTGGGCAACGTCGAAATTTATCTTATCCTTTTCAAGTTGTTGATGATGCAATGTAAATGGACGTTCACAAAACGCTTTACCTCTTCTACCCCATTAGTTTGTGTTGGTTGAACCTCAATTCTCAATCTTTTGTCTGATATGTTTTCTACACTTCGGCTATCAGAAATGCTTTTTCTTTTCATAAACTTCCTAATATCTATTTTCTCGTGCACTTTCTGCGCATAAGTCATAATTTAAGAATAATCAACGGCCAGAACAACATGAGCGGTGAAAAAACAAGAAAGTTATACACTATTGCAAAACTGTTTCAAGCAATGAGAAGTAGAACTGCATGTCGACAAGACTATTGCACAACTTACTAAAAGCTAGAACGCCATGCAGGCTTAAGAAAAACTGAGCAGATGAATTACGAAAACTCGCCACAGCAAATATAGCTTTCCACTTAGTACTCACTAAGAAGTCAGAACTCAACCTTAAAGATAAAGACGTATTCCCACAAGTCTGCATAGACGTATTCTAACAAGCCACGTGTTTTTATACTGTGTGAAACGAAGCCTGCGTAAGAGTGGTTTGAGTGCTTTAAGCTATTAGGTTAGGCGTGTTGATCACAGTTTCACACCAACAATGGATATTTCAAACTTGTGGAAGCACCGGTACGGATTTACTCATGCTTCTTTTCACACACTATAAAACTATACGTGGCTTACCACTGTCAGCAGTGTCACTGTCCCGCTGCATTACCTGCCAAGATGTCTGTGTTCAATAGTCATATGCAGGGCTCCCATTCAGTGATTTGAAACAAACCCAGATTGTACACCAAAAAGCCATAGACCTATTCGTACAATAAAAACCCAGAAAGCTTGAGTTTCGAACAAAAGCATGTGAGTGTGCTTATTTGAATTAAAACGACAATCAAACACTGATTTAATTATAGCCCCTCTTCCTAATTTTCTTCTGCAGCCGAAACATTTACATTTGGACGACCTTTTTGCTGCTCAAGACGTTTTTCATAACACTGGTAACATACTCCGTTGATCATATCTGCCATTAATTGTAGGAGTGCATTTGTTATTTAAACTAGGTAATTTTGTACAATCTTAAACTGCAGCGGGATCTAAAATCCCACAAAAATATAATCCCAATGCCTTCTTCCACTAACTGAAATTTTTTTAAATTTGTATGCATAGCGAAACAACGAAATTTAAACAATCAGTCCAAACCCTTGTTTCACCAGTTTCTTCAATTGGCGTTAGAGACATTAACATTATGTATATAACCCCGACAATGATCTTAAATGAGGATATGAAACCGATTGAACACGTTCTGCATCATCAGATAGGCTATGCGTACTTTCTCACCTGATGTGCGCATGCAAACACTGTAATATAAAGTTATTTATATATTATTGAACACATTGAAATTGCTGATGGATTTATCACTTCAAATGAATTTATCACGCCATTTTTCATAATTAAACCTAGACACCCAGGTCGACTAAAAATTCAGATCTGGGTGGAAAACACCCGCAGTGGAAGCCCGGGTCACACGCGGCAAAACGCCTACTACCGTAACTTGAAGTGAACGTTTGAAAATTTATTACCGTGTCGTTGTTACGCAATAAAGACCAACAGCTTAACAATCCGCCAGAAAATTTCGCAACCTGCCTCTGCAGGCAAAGGAGTGGACATGAGCGAAGTGCAATCTCATCATTGCATGACACCAGATCAGTGAATCCGTCTCTTGTGCAGTGTCAGCGTCATATCGGCAAATAAACTGTCATTTCAAAAATTAAATGAATTAATCGGAATTTAGCTGCTAACTTCAGGTTTTCTAGAAATTTTTGGTTCTTAGTCCCAATTTCCAGGGGGCAAATGCCCGTTTTGCCCCCCTCCGAACACCCATAGTAGCAGTTGTCCGGGTCGCGATTGTCCTAGGTGACAGTTGTCCAGTTGACAGTTGTATTAAGTTGCAGCTGTCTTAAGTGGCAGTTGTCCTAAGTGTCAATTGTCATGGGTGGTAATTGTCCTAGGTGGCAGTTTTCCTAGGTGGAAATTGTCCCAGGTGGCAGTTGATCAGGTGGCTGTAGTCCTTGAACCCACCGGTGTCAGACCTGTGTGAGGGATTTCCACATCCGTATCGGCCTCATATCCCACCTACGGACATATAAACCCCTGGTTGCCGTGGTCGTATTCGAATACGAATCGACGAATAACAGACCTAGAACCAGGGCTGTGGAGCCGGAACCCGGAGTCCAAGCACTTTTTGATGTCCGGAACAAGAGACAAAAACTTTTAGATGGTGGAGCCGGAGCTGGAGCCTCAATTTCGGGTTTCGGTTCCGCAGCCATAGTTTGTGGGATAAGCGAGTTGCATAAGTAATATAAGAATTTTCAGTTATCTATGGAACAAATCATTCCGGAGCCGAAGCCGAAGGCAAAAACTTCTAAATGTTGGAGCCGGAGCTTGAGCCAAAATAATAGTTGCCTGGAGCTGGAGCCTGAAATTTGAGTCCCGGCTTCAAAACCCCGCCTAGAACCCAAACTAAGATTTAACAAATAAAATCCCAAATTTAAAAAACAATTCACCCCGACAAAAACTACACTGTAACGGCGACCAGCGACTTAATTGTTTAATGATTTCAAGCTGTTCATCCTTTGACCAATATTTTAATAAGTGCAAGTCTCTAGGTTCAGAAGGCATGATTTACTTCTACGCCGCCTTAAGCTCTAACATTAATGGACAGCTTTTGACGGATAGCACTGCCATGTCTAAAGTAGCTACCGTTTCGCAATTCACTGGTGTGGGTCATCAGAGGCCTCGAACTGAGTTGAGTAATAATCTATTTTCTCCTACCTCGACGAATTGCGTCTGCTAACAGGATGCCAACACAACGTGCATCAGTTTTCGTAGTCTCGGACAGTTATGATAAAGAAGCTGAGAAATTGTTTTTCTTTTTGGCCTCCCCTAACTCGCGATAAAAGTGCAGTTCGGTTCAACTCGAACTTTAGTGACATTTCGGCCCTCATGCGAATAGAACAAATTCTGCTGACCGAAACAGCGAGTTTTCTCATAAACTTAAAGACCAAAATCTGAGCTGTGGAGCGCACACCGTTTTGGTAAGTAAATTCATTATATGTCTCTTTTGGAGAATTTAGCGCGCAGTTGCAGCTTGCCAATCGGCACTGAAGTTCCACATTGATTGCAATCATGCGTTTGAGATGCATGTTTGAATTTACTGTAAATAACCGCGTTATGTGCTTGACCAAGCGTTAAAATTGTCTGTCGCGCGCTCAGCTAATCAGTTGTGAAGTTTGCTTGGACTGTTTAGAAGCGCTGGTAGAATGCCTTTAGTTTGTTTCTGTTGTGTTTCAGAAACCATATCCATCGATCAATCGCTGTTGAACTTATTTCTTGATTTGTAACAACAAGGGTTTGCGCTGACTGTCTCCCGCCCCATTTGCAATTGCTGCAGGAAACAGAAGTCTACAGTTCTTCGAAAAATGCTGTTCTTTTTGCTACTCATGTTGTTTCAACGGACTTCGTGAGGGACTTCGTGAGCTATCAGCTCAGCGAGGTCGTTGCGTACGCGTTTCAAACCTTCTGTGAGTGTTAGCTCACCCACGGCTCGTAGTTACGGCTGACGTCGCAACATGCACAATCCGATGTTTTCACAAAAATACACGTACTTGCAACAAAAATCGAGCCTCGCCGATTTCTGATTCGATTCTTTGATGTTTGTGGTGCACTGGAATGGTTCCGTTTCAAACGTGTCGGTTGGAGTATTGTAGCAGACAGAGAGCTGTGCCACGCCCACGCCGACACCACTGGCAGCGATGACGACGTCACCATTCGAAGGTGGAAACTGTTCAAAAAAAGGGGTGTTGGGTTATAGGAAAGGTCTCGACGGTTGCAGTAAATCTTACTCGTGATATGAACAACACTGTAAAATGTGGCAAGCGTGAGATTAATTATCACAACATGCCGTTTTATTTCCTAATAAAGCAACAACAAAAGTCACGTGACAAATCTAGCCCCAAACCACAAAAACTCCTCCGAATTACTGCATTGATACGACATGCGTTCAACTTGTTTTGAAGAAAAACTATTTCCAATGGTATGTTCAACAAGCCCGCATCCACGGGGTTCATTCGGGGGTAGTGCCCAACCAAATTTTTTTGTGCCCAGAAAATTTTGTTTTAAACACATATTAAAGACAAGAATCTCTCCCGCCTAAAAATGCATTTTATCCCACTGAACTCTAAAACCTGGCTACGGGCATAAATACAAGTTTATAATGTTTTTATCAAAGGTCGCATGTGGCGGTTAATTATATGTTGAAAACGATTTTTTGCTGAGTCAGCGCCCTGAACGAGACAATGCGTTGGCCACGTCGACAAGAAGACGTCTCGTTATGAAGTGTATGTGGTCTCATTCACGCGGTGCGAGCAGTCAGTGCCAGTGTTCTGATGTGTTAACCTCAGATCTGATTTTTTTCAGAGAAATATTTGATGTTTTGGCGACAAATCTGATGTTGACTGAGTTGTTTTTGTTCTCCACATTTACTCTCCTATTAAGATGAAAATAAATTAGATTCATACTTTTTAGGTTTGTTTCATCAAACTCTTACATGGATGTGTGCATGTGCGTTTGGTTATCGTTCCAAACTGAAGAAGTTCGCTTC
>Ga0210059_1007558_pt1 | contig 17240 bp, 10 predicted proteins | sample Ectturendosymbi2_FD_188042 | JGI IMG/M metagenome (GOLD analysis project Ga0210059, IMG submission 188042) | Ecteinascidia turbinata endosymbiont from Florida, USA - Sample 2 (SPAdes) (version 2) | ecosystem: Host-associated > Tunicates > Ascidians > Unclassified | place: Key West, Florida...
ATGCCACAAGTTAAAGTGTGGACTGGCATGAAATGAAAGTTGCATGTAAATCCATCAAAAATGTACAGTATGTTGAATACTGTAGACATAGCAGTTATACAAGGGGCCCCTAACACTTTGTTCATCAGAACCCTTTATACACTTAATAGGTTTGCATGTGTCCTCAAATTTTGTCACCTTTTTAGCTGCAGAGTTCATCTTGCTCTGCTGCACAACTTTCTAAGCAACCCATTGCAATCCCTCTGAACAGTTTGAAATTGGTAGTTTCATTTTAATATGACAGGTGTGTGATTATTACCAATTAGAAATATGCAAAATCATTGTAATGCAAGATTAAACGAACAGTACACACAAGCTAACAATGTAGTGTAATGTAGCCAGCAATCCTAGCAAATGTGTTGGGTAAACCTGCTTTTTGGCAACAACCTTGTTGATACAAGGTGAACATTAGCAACAGCACATAGAAAATCATGTTGAAAGTGATGTGAGCTGTGGTCTGAATTTTGAATTAATTCACAAGAGCACTGAGAATGTCTACTCAAATAACCATTTCAATGAAAACAACAACGAAGCTTTAATAGCAGGTTCAGGAATCTTGTTGTATGAGTTGTGTATGTCACAAACCGCACTTCACACAAATTTTTATCAAAATACACATAGCATGCAAAAACGTGTTGCAGTCATCTAGTTCCTCTTGCATACTTGTCCCAGTCTGTAGAATTTCAGTGTTTGCAGTGAAAATCTTCCTAAGATATGCAAACTCATTTTCACTTTACCTTGAAAATAACCATTAATTTCCTTTTTGAACTTCATAGTACGTTCAGTGATCAATTCTGAGAAGCTTTTGGTCTTGAAATGAGGCTTTTGACACAGATATTCTGTTGCGTTACAAACTTGGAAAACCAGACTGAATATTTTCCTCCACAATCATGTTTTTATTTTTGACAAATGCTTTGACTTTGACCATGTTTTGGCGTTCCATTTATTGACTGTGGTTGGAGTATGTAGAATATGAGGAGCCACTTAATAACGCAAGCTCTAAAACTAGACCTGTGTCATAATTTTACTGGTGCTCCATCTGCAGTGTAGCCCCTTAGATTTTCACACTTCAATCCACGTTGCTCAAAAAATGAATAAATCGTTTGAAAAGTTTTATTTCATTTCCTTTAGTTGCTACTTCTAATGCTGCATTTATCAAAAACTCTTAATGGTTTCTTTTCCAACATATTGAGCAAAAATTAGTAGCTGAGCACAAGCTGTCACATCTATGAATTCATGAAGTTGAATTGCAAATACTCTTTCTGATATACAAATCATGCTAATCACTTGCTGAAAGTACAGGGTATTCCCCACAGGTATGAGCTAATTTTGTTTGGCAATAATGAGGAAATCAGTGAAGCATCAGTGTGTTATAGTAACATTCCACTTTAATGCAACTGTTGTTTCTTAAACACTGTTTTTTTATTCTTAGAAAAGCTAAGGTTTTGTCTTGGTTTCGGATGTCAAGTAAGAAGATCTTGTTGGATCAAATCATTTCTTGGTATTTTTTGACCTGGTACACACACAAGTATTTCCAAACCACTGTTAATTGTAAATGGAAAGTTGAACTTAAAGTTTATGAATAATTTCTTTTTTTGCTACTCATTGTTAGACTTTTTGCTATTCAGCAAGTCCAAATGATTTTCTGTTGTAAAGTAAAAACAATACTACTGGCGAAGTCCACATTCAAAGCCTAACTAGCAGGTAGTCATAGCTGAACATCTGCCTTACACAAGCGCAATAAGACCTATTGTTGAAGATTGACAAGAAAGGCTCGTGTAAAGTCTTATGGAACGGGCAGAATTTAATCATAAAATAATTAAAATGATTATTTTTATAAAATAAAATAATTATAATGATCATTTTCATGGAAGTACAAAGTATCTCTCACTTGGAATTCACTGTATTGTGACCTACTGACAATATGTGTAAAATACACCACATCCAAATTTAATCACTTACTCTACAACAGAAGAGTTATGTAAGAATATTCTCTTGTGCAATAATGTACCCTGGGCATGTGTGCATGTGCCTCAGTTTGGGAACTTTTGTTATAGAATATATTTTTGATTCATAATAACAGATGTAATTAGGTTTTCACATAATTTTATGCTGTAAAAAAGCTGAACTTGTGAAAGCAACGTTGCATGGATCAATTATCAATAGACTTTGCACCAAAAAAGCTGGCAAGCTTGCACTTACGCACAAGCTTCTTAGCATGCCATAACTATTCATTGATTTGCTAAACTGATGGTTTGAATATTGTGATTTCAATAAATGTTTGTTGTGCATACTGGTTAGGGTGCATCAGCTCTCAGTTACTTTCAGGTAATAACCTTCATCTGCTAGTAAGGTTAGCTTAAAAAATAACTTTTGCAAACTTTGGTGTTGATCAAACCCAATTTGACTTCTCCCGCATGGCCATTGTTGAAGAGACCAACATTATTTTTGATGCTGTTTGCCACTAAGAGAGTGCTATGTTCGGTAAAAAAAAGTGTTTGATTTCACCAGATGCTCCTAATTATTTCACAATTTTTTAACAATTGTAAAATTTATTGAGAGGAAGCAAAAATATTTTCCTTCAGAATGCCACTAGTAGTGATAACAAAACATTGAACATCTCACCAAGTGCTCGTGAAAATCAAATGACACTGCTGTTTATGCCCCATTGTTAGGGATGAAAAATTTGTTTTTACTGGTACTCATTGACATTTGAACAATTGCCAAAATTTTACCCCTCTAAGTTTTTGGCACAAAGGTGGTAACCAGTTGGTTTGTCTGAAGTTGTTGTGTTGCGACTCAAAATCAGAAATTAGAGACACAAGCAACAAAATAAATTAATTTGGGTGAAAAATAAACTGCATAAAATCGTGTCAAAACCTAAAGATGGTTTCTATTAGTTCAGATTGTTATTTTTGAGCAATTATTAGAGATGACGCCCACATGTTTCTTGTTCTTTGGTAAGTGTGGTGAGAGTTTTCATCTACATGTGGAATACATCAAAAATGCTTTTTTCTGTGCTGAACCATTAAAATCTCGGTAAATTTTTGTGCTGCATTCAGTGGAATCATTTTCAACACAAATATTGTGAACAATTGATTTTCCTTGTTGGTCGTTTCTTGCCCATTGTGTCACTGGTCCATTAAAAATTATCAGGACCAATGATATGAAAAAAGCATCAAGAATCATCTGTAAATGCTGATGGGTCATCTAAAACAGTCACAAGCAGTTTACAAAGAAACTGATTGGGGTTTTCTAAAACCAGAAACATGTCTTTTGGAGCAAAACTTATCTCAACTTGTTTTCAAGATTTCATCTGCAATTTTCTGTTAAGTGTTGTCCATTTCATTGCTGTATAATGCCAATGGAGCCAGTTCCGCAGTAACACACCACAAATGGCAGTTGAAGCTTTGTGCTGCTGCTTTAGCGGTCACAGAGTCAATATCAGCATATATTATAAATGCATTTATCGTATTTATTTGATTGTAAGCCGCAGCTCATATGGATATTTTTTCATCATTGAATTTGGCTAATAATCACGGGCAGCTTACATTTGTTATTTCCTTACTTTCTCGAAAGGTGCTGATGACTCTCAGCCTTTTCATGGCTATGTTTTGTCAACCCAACTCTTTTCACATACTGTTCTCTTAAGCATTATGTGCGCATCTGTCACAGGAGGGATCATGGTGAACAGAAGGTAGTTGTAGTGGTGTTAAAATCATTACCAGGGTTGCCAATTTAACGTGAAAAGTGCTAGTACGCAGAAGTGTATCAGAGGCTTAGGTAACTTATGTTCAAGCGTGACTTACAATCTTACATTAAATTTTTTAACACCTATTTCATGTGGCTTGTAAACAAGGGTAGCTAACAACATATACAAATTTTGACGTAAACAGCTAACAGAAAAAAAATAAAAATAATTAGATGGGAGCTGCACAATGGTGCACAGAGGCATGCAAATTATTCTTATCATAGTTTCAACTGTATTGCAATCTATTTAGCATGAGGCCAACAGCCAATTGTTTTTACTGATTTGAAAGCAGAATATGTTGGTTGGTGTTTTAGAAGTTATATATCTTACTTCTTGTAAGTTGAGCTTGCACAAAATGAACTAGCTGACATGTGTGTTTGTTTTGTGCATGCACAAAGAGCATGTTGTTACTTAATGTGTGTCTTTTTCTATATCTTTTTGTGTAACATTTGTGTACCACAGGATTGCAATGAGGTCCTATCAAGATCAAAGGTTTCTATAATAAAATAAATAAAAAAACTGTTTTTCTGCAAAATGTTTTTGCATAAGTTTGTAAGATTCATTTTTTAATATTTCTTGCTAGCAGTCAATGTATCTATACAGAAAAAGCCATTTTTTTGTATTTTTGTCATAAATTTTGAACCAGAAATGCTAGATTGCCAAACAAAGCCTCTATACAATCATTTGATAGCTAGTTTTCAATAAAATATTAAGTCGAAAATTGGTTCTTGGCACTGGCATCTAGGGCAAAATTTGCCTAAACCAACCCCAATCATGGCATCACCCACAAACAACAAAAATCCAAAACTTCATAATTTTTTTAAACCAAAACTACCAGAAAACTTTTCGGAACTAGATGTAAAGTAAAGTAAAAGACTTGAAACTAGATGACTTTCTGCGTCTTTAAAGCGTTTGACCTGCTCTCTAGATCAATTGGCTGACAAATTAAAGTGGTGATTCATGAAGCATGCATATCACATAATTTCAAAGTATGAGTATATCGTGCACCAGCTCCCAACATGTTAGATTTCCTTTTAGTTATATGGATTGGTTCCTCTTGAAGAACTTCATCAGATTTCATTGTTTCGAGTGGGAACATCTGCAGTTGTTCGGGTGCTAACATGGTATGACAAGTCTTCAAAAGATGGAAAACATGTCGTTCCATATGTCATCACTGATGCAATTAGTATGTAGTCTAAGAAGTCCGTATATGCTTGGTTTTGTATATCCAACATAATTTTTTTGTGTTGTTGTTTGATTTACTTTAAAAAAACAGCGTATTAAATTCCAGTTGTTTGACAATATGCAGAAATGGAATGAAAAATAGTTAAAATGTTGCACCTAAATTTCACACAATTTTTGTTGCACCTAAATTTCACACAATTTTGGAAATATGCTAAACGCCATCTAGTTAATACAAACAGTTTAAAAAGTTTAACAATACTAGTTACAACAAACAGCTTGATCTTACAACTATGCCATTATGTTGGTGTATATGTAAGTTAAATAGTGATTTGTGAAAGCTTCCTGTATGTGACCACCAATTATGATACAGTGTTTTCTTGCACTGCTGAACACATTTTCAGCAGCGTTTATAGTTACTGAACACTTTATATTGAAACTAGACAAAAATTTCTAAAATGTTGGATCATAACTCGCTTTTTCCTAAATCGATTTTAGCTTCAGTTGCACCATTAAAAACTGCTGCTGGCCCTGAAAAAACTTGTGATTTGCCATGAGCAAGGTTATGGTAACGCCTTAGCTCCTCCGCCGATTGCGCTAGAGAGCTGTTCAAGGGCTCAAACGGATCGGCCAGTCTAGTAGATTGCACTCGAAAAAAACTTTTTTGGTTAGGGGGTGTAGAGTTTTTGTGACTGACATCATAAGTGAAGCAGTTTTAGGGTCATTTTTGCTCATGTTGCCTTGTCTAGGGCCCAACCACCAGGCCAAAGTGTTTCGCTGAAATTTTCATTGGAAACTAGGCTCAAGGCAAGTCTTTTGAGCCTTTGATCGACTTTCTAGCGTTTCTGGTTCAAAAGTTATGATCTGAAATAAACAAATTAATAAATTATCTAATTAGCTAATTAATCAAATATTTTTACTAACTTACATCACAACTTTTGAACCCGAAACCCAACAGGTCATCCAAAGTATCAATAGACTCAGATTGTAGCCTAGTTTCCAGTAAAAACTTCAGCGAAATACTACCGCCTAACGGTTGGTGCCCAGGGCCAGGCAAAGTGGGCCAAGGTGGCCTAAAAGTCCTCCACTTAAGACGTCACTCACAGACAACCCGCACTCTCCAAGCAAAAATTTTTTTCAGGTGCAGACTAGAAGACGGGCTGCGTCTTTTGAGACTATTAGTGGGTCTGTAGAGCATGCCAGATCGGAGAAATTCCCACGCAAAGCCACGTGCGTTTAGGCATTTTTTTCCCGAAAATCCCCCGAATCCTAGCAGATGCCAAAGAGTTAACTTTCTTTATGCATATGAACTGCACTTTTAGACTGCATTTTGTGCATTTTTAAAGTTTTTCTGAATGAAATTGTTAACATTAGAAACTTGATCCATCAGCTGTGATAAAGCTCTTTTCCACCTCCCATGGTTTTCATTTCGAACTGATTTATTGCCAGCTTTGTTGTCTGAAACGCCCTGCAATCTATTACAGTTTAAATGCAGACAAAGGTCACGTAGCAATTAATCAAAACAACCAGCTCTGCTGCCACACAGAATGCAATTGCAGGCAACAGAAATAGAATAAAATAAAGTACATGTGGTGGTCGCATTCACCAGTAAAGACTAATGTTTCTTGATAATTAGTTTTCACACTATGGATAACTGTGCTGTAAGCTTTCTAAAAGAGGAGGGGTTTTATCAGCACAATATCAAACATTACTTTGATGTTAAAGCATTAACATTACATTCTAAAGGGCAGCAATGATATACATCAACTGGTTTTGCAATTGCAGGTAAGCAATCCATTGTCAATTCACGGCTTTATTCTAAACTGAGGATACATCCTATCCACACAAAGTCTATGTTAAGGTATGCCATGACAGGTAGTTCACAAACACAAAAACAGTGTTCTGAAACATTCACTTACTTTGCACGTATAAGAACAAAGCAGGTTTCATGCAATTTATCCTGTCCACAACTACAAAAACTGTGCATTTGTGCCAGCACATTGCTAGAGATGAAGTGCCAAGGTCCTGTGAAGGTTCAGTGTCTGCACTGTAACGTGTGCTGATGTTTGGATCTATTACAGTGTGCAATCAATTCTTTGCTCACATCTTTTAATTTTTTGTTGTTTGTAGAAGTGTTAGACCCACACTGGACTTCTACATTTGTTTCTAGAACACTGCCCATACTCTCAACTATGAACTCCAGTGGATCATTGCAAAGTGTATGAGCTATCATGTTCTAGAAGAATGTTTCTCAAACTTTTTTATTCCATTGCCCCCTTTTCACTCTCAATATGTTGTTTTCGCCACCAAGCCTGATAAAACAAACACAAGGTAGTCAATTAAATAATTATATTTGAAAAATGTATTAAATAGCTGCACCAAGATATCAACTCTTTGGTGTCTGGCTGGTTTCAGGGATTTTCAGAAAAAAACGCCTAAACGCATATGGCTTTGCACGGGAATTTCTCTGGTCCTGTATGCTCTACAGACCTGGTAAAAGTCTCTAAAGATGTGGCAAGCCTTCTAGTCTGCACTCAAAAAAGTTTTTTGCTTGGGGAATGTGGGTTGTCTGTGAGTGATGTCATGAGTGGAGGACTTTTAGGCCACCTTGGCCCACTTTGCCTAGACCTGGGTGCCAACCAATAGGTGGTATTATTTCGCTGAAGTTTTTACTGGAAACTAGGCTACAATCCAAGTCTTTTGATACTTTGGATGACGTGCTGGGGTTTTGGTTCAAAAGTTGTGATGTAAGTTGGTAAAAATATTTGATTAATTAGATAATTGATTAATTTGTTTATTTTAGATCATAACTTTTCAACCAGAAACGTTAGAAAGTCGATCAAAAGCTCAAAAGACTCGGACTCAAGCCTAGTTTCCAATAAAAAATTCAGCAAAATAGTTGGTGGCCTAGTGGTTGGGCCATAGGCCAGGCAACATGTGCCAAAATGACCCCAAAACTACTTGTTTTATGACATCAGTCACAAAAAATCCGCTAGTCCCAACCAAAAAACTTTTTTTCAAGTGCAATCTAATAGACTGATCTATCTGTTTGAGCCCTTGAAAGGCTCTCTAGTACAATCGGCGGAGAAGCTAGGGCGTTGGTAAGGCAACCGAAAACTGCTGTTTTTTAGGTCAAAATCTCAGTACAAATATATCATAGGCCGGTTCTCAAAGTGTTAAATAGATGAACTAAGCAATTGTGTTGCGACGCTAATATTACGTTCAGCTTTCTTGTGAAAGTACCTCATAATACAGAGCCGAAGCGCCAAAGCTGGGCTTTTTGCCCAGAGCTGGAGTTCGAAATATAAATCACAAGGAGCCGGAGCTCAGCTTAAAATTTTGAACCAGAGCTGGAGTTATGGCTATTTAAGAGGTAGCTCATGTTCCGGGTCCCTTCCGAGATACTAACGGTTTTGCCAAATATATTTACGTTTGCTATTTATAGCGTACTAAATGCAAATGTTACAAGTAACGACACCAGACTGGATCTACAAGCCTCTGATGATTTTTTAGTTTGATATTCGCTAGGCTGTGACATCGTAGCTGGCAGGGGTGGTGCTATTGGTTGAACAATGTTTCTCAAACACTGTTCTAAGAGCTGCATGCAGCTCCAAAAATCCTTTGTGTGGCTTTAAGCAATCCTTCAGTAACAGATTCTATCTGTTTGATGTGTGCGAGGCGTATGCAAAATCACATGGGATTATTTTCAATTGCAACAGAACTGTTTGTATGACATTTAATGCTAAAGTGCAAAAAGCACAGCCACTCCATTATTGAACATGGGTGGTCAATACGTAAAATCTATTGACCAACAAATATCTGGGGATTGTATTGGATACTGAGCTCCCAGACTTTTCTTGAAGTTTTCATCTGTGCAAAAAATATGTTTTTAGTACGGCAACCATCAGTTTTGATTACTCTTACGCTTTGCGTGTTAAATTGTGCTTTACTTGCAATTCATCACTACTTGTTTTGAGTGCAAAAGAGAAGAAATCAGAAGTTTTCAACTATTTTTGAAAAGTCAAGTGTGAATTCTCATACTATTTCTTTGAACAAAGGGCTTTTAAGCACACCTTCGCATTTGTGTTGATGCAAATGTGTGTGTGTTTCAAAGAGCACATGAAAGTCGACTATGTGTTTTGCACTCTTTGCATGGTTTGCTCGTGCAGCGCTGTTAGCTGGAATCGCCAAGGCTGAAACAAGCAAAGCATGCAACGAGTGCAAAACACTTGGTCAATTGGGGCTGGTCTGCTTTTAAATGCTATGACACAATATGACACAAATGTAGTTTTCCAAACAGCCATTTTTTCATTCTGGTTGTAAGAAACAACAAAAGGTTCTCAGGCATTGATGGCAAAACCAACAATTTCCTTTCCGGAAATTGGTTATTTTTTTGTTATCTTAAGTTACGTTTTTGCTAGTGACTGTTCTCTGAATCGTCTGCATCTGTGATTGTGTTTTTTGCTGATTTCCGCACAGTAACAGCGCTGCTTGTAAAAAAACTACGAGATTAAGTTACTCAAAAAGGTGTGGTGTATTCTCTTAGTTTTGTGCACTTGATTTAATTCATTTTCTATTCACCTTGAGGCATACAAAGTCAACAAAACATTAATGTGTGAAAATGACCAGAAGCTGGAGCTGTGAAAAAAGAGAGCTCTGGAGCCAGAGCCACACTCATGAAAACCAACAACTGCGGAGTCAGAGCTGCGTCGGGGCTCCGCAGCCCTGAAAAATCCACGCTGTAACCAGGCACATAGACAATCCAGAGTAAAAATTTAACAGATAAATTGCTGTAGCAACAACCTCCAACGATTATATCATAGTAAAACAAAATTTACAAGAAACTAACAGGTCATAATATTAGGCTACTGAAGTTAACTCAGTGACCGATTAGTGGTTGAGAATTTTTACCCCCTTCATGTTTTTTCGCCTGCCTGTCACCCCGTTTGTTTTTTCTTCCCCTTGCCATTTAAAATCACCACCAAGGGGGCAATTCTGCCCACTTTGAGAAACACTGTTCTAGAACATGCTCTACTCCCAATCAGACCTAAGTGTCAACACATTCATATACACATGTCTTTGTTAGATTTACAATCTCGAGAGAATTGTGGTGTCTACGGATGTTGACACGCAAATTTCTGAGCCTTTCACTATGACCTGGCACTTGATATAATAGTGCAGGTCTACTTATTTCATTTATCCAATAATGGGTGCCAGTCCACACCATGGGTGGCAGAAAGGGGCAAGTCCTTCTGGAATGTTAAACTTGACATTTTCCGTTAAATTTTTAATAAAAATGTTTGTTTTGCTAGTTTTGAGTGGTTAAAATGAAACTTTCCATTTTGGTCTCCTCAATAAAAAATCATTTTGGTAACCCCTGAAAAATCCACTATTGACCCCTCCCTGAAAAAATTCCCTCCAACACCTGTGTGCCACACCAATAATGACGTCAGGGCTCCTGTGATGGGGTTAATAATGCCCAACACATTACTTTTGTTTGATGTGGCACTGGTAGAAGGTTAGACGTCAATTAATAAATGTGGAATGAACACCACAAACAGGCCATGAGGAAACTAATGAAACTGAGCTTGCATAACCCTTTCCGATCACATTGCAAAAAATTGCCATAGAAATGTAAATTTTATCAAAACCAGCATGTCTTACACCCAACTCACAAATTGGCTACTTGCCATGACTGCATGCAACAACGTAGCAACAGCACTTATCGCTGTTACTCATGTAAGGAGTATATTTTACATATAACCTATCATGATGGTGAAGGTCATTTTTAGGTTGTAAACAAAGATCAAAGGTTTTTCAATTACAGCTAGTAAGTTTTAGACTTGTGTTGTGAGGTGTATTACAATGATCAAACTGCTAAATCGTATGGCATAAGAAATTTTCCTGCTTGTTTTGAAGTGTTTTTACTTTTTAATGCAGGTAAGCAGACAACCAAGTATATTGAAAATTGTGTGAAGTTTTATAATGAAAAGAGCTGTGTCAAATTGCAGCCAAAGAAGACAGGTGAAACGCATTATGTAAAATTTATCGTCGATGAAGGCTGCTAGTAAGTTCAATTTTTTTCACTTAAAAGCATTTTCTATGATGATTGATTCTCTTTCATAGCTCTTCATAATGGAGGTCATCATCAAAGCAGTGTTGATTTGCTACATAAGCACTTTCTTGTTAAATATTTAATGAAAGATGGAATTCAAGGATTTTTGTGGCATAATTTATTGATCTTGGTATAGTTTTTTGTATAAATCAGTCACTGCTAGTTCTCGATTAATTGCTTTTATAAAATTTATTGGAATTTGGTAAACATGAACTGACTGTAGGGACTTTCCATAATTCTACAAATTTGTAATAACAAAATATGCTGTAGCTTCGTGGTCAACTTTTGAGGAATCTGCGTGCTTGGTTATGGTTTCATTCTTTTGAGATGATGCAAACTTGCATGTATCAGTCTTTCATAGTTTAGCCATAGTAGTGATGTACACCAGTGAATACATTGCAAATTATTTTGCAGGAAACTAGTTTCATGTATTTAGGGCACCTTTAGTCCTGCAAGCAGTAAGAAAACTTACTGGAAAAATGTTGACACTGAACAAGAGTTGAAAAAAGGACACATAACCTGCTGTTAGGAACACCAAGCAAGAGTGGAAAATTGAGATTTTTTTACTGCAAGCTATACTAGACCTTTGCAAATTTCAACTGCTCTTTTTTTCTTCAAACCTATTGGACTACATTTTTCGATTGATTGTGTAACAGTTTTTGCATAAAATGTTATCTATTAATGTCATTTATAGAATGATATTTGACATTTATGTAATGTCATCTTCATAAATACTCTGTCTCTCATTTTTGTGGCATTTGTGCAGCTTATTGCTTGTTTGCGATATGTTCCTATCTTGCATAATTTGTAATAAGTGTATTTGTTTCCATTTGTTCGTGTGGCCCACATACTGAAGCTAAAATGCATTGTGGTGTCTTGTAGCTATGCAATTGTTGCAGTGTCAGGTATCAGCATTGAAAAATAAAAAACATTGCAAAAAGCAGCAAACCTTATTTTCAACATTTTTTCACATTTTCAACTTACTGTTGCAAAGCTGGCTGATGAAGTTGACAAGTGCATAACTCAACTATGGAATATTTTATGAATTTTGAACCAGCGTAAGTGATGAACAAAAAATGTGCAAAAGCCATCTTTTAAATTTTGCAGACATATGCACAAAATTTAATGGGGTACAGAAGTATCTGCTCAAACTATCTAATAGGGTTTCAAAACAAATTAGGGTTATTCATATCTGTCTTGTATGGATGTACATTATGGAACATTTAGAGATTTTGGAAGATATCGAAACTTTACTTCGAATCCAGAATATTGAATCTTTTTCCAGAATAACCTGTTCCATATGAATATCAGCACATCAACTTTACATTTATGAATATTTTGTTTAAAAAACAACTCTAGTACAACAAAACAGACAAATATCTACAGCAACTTCATTTGCTTGTTTTTGAGGGGTTTTATAAACTTGTGTGCTAAGATGATAACTAAAATTCAAAATTGCAATGGTGACATATGACCCGACCTCTATGATCAGGTTTAGACAAATGTTACCAAATGGACGAATTTCTAGTCCTTGGCATTGTCTATTAGTTTCTATCTACTCAGTTTCTTAGCAATATGATTCCAAGCTCACTACTTAACTCAGGAGCATACCACGTGTTCTTATTCTGCAATATGAGAAAAGAGAAACCAAGCAAGAGCAAAATGAGCTGAATGCCACACCATCTTGAAGATGGCTACAACGTATACAGTCAGCCTAGTCATGTTATGCCAGATAGTCCAAGTGAAAGTGTATGTGCAGGAAGTGCTATAATTTGTTTCCGACAAAGAAGTGACCTCGTTGGATGGTGGATCTGATAAGTAGGAAAAGTTTTTGTTGCAATAAAATCGTGGGAAATTTGCATTTATTTTTTACAAAAGTTTCAGTGAAAGTTGCATTTATGCACAAGCATTTTAACACTACTTTCGCTGCAGGGTGGTTTCAGAGATTTTCGGCAAAAAAACACCTAAACGCACATGGTTTTGCGCGGGATATGCTCCAATTCAGTAGGCTCTGCAGACTTGGCGAAGGTCTTAAAAAACACAGCAAGTCTAGTAGATTGCACTCGAAAAAAAATTTTTTGCGTGGGAGGTGGGGGTTGTCTGTGAGTGACATCAAAGTGGAAGACTTTTAGGCCACCCTGGCCCATTTTGCCTGGCCCGGAGTGCCAACCATTAGGTGGTAGTATTTCGCTGAGATTTGTACTGGAAACTTGGCTACAATCCAAGTCTTTTGATACTTTGGATGACCTGCTGGGGTTTCGGGTTCAAAAGTTATGATCTAAGTTAGTAAAACTATTTGATTAATTATCTAATTACACAATTAATTAATTTATTTATTTTGGATCATAGCTTCAGAAATGCTGGAAAGTTGATCAAAGGTTGAAAAGATTCGGACTCGAGCCTAGTTTCCAAAGAAAACTTTAACAAAACACTTCGGCCTAGCAGTTGGGCCCTAGGCCAGGCAACATGTGTCAAAATTACCCTAAAACTACTTCACTTATGATGTCAGTCACAAAAAATCCGCACGTCCCAACCAAAAAATTTTTTTCGAGCATAATCTGCTAGGCTAGCCGATCCGTTTGAGCCCTTGAACAGCTATCTAGCGCAATTGGTGGAGGAGCTATGGCGTTGGTAAGGCAACCGAATACTACTGTTTTTTAGGCTGAAATGCAAGTATGAATATATTGTACGCCAGCTAGCTCTCAAGGTGTGAAATGACAGTTGTTTACCCAAGCGATTAATTTACAAATATTGCTAAATATTTCCAGAGATTATCTGGCCAGAAATAGTTTTCCCAACAGTTTGCATAGCATTCTCAAACTTTGCTCCATACTGCATGAAGTTACCTGGCAATTTAACAATTTGGCATGCAGTTGTGGACTGATAGTTAGCTGGGTCATTTCTGCAATTGTTTATAGATGACTATTTGGTTTGAATCGGTCATTAAAAAGAACAGACATGTATTGAAATATTTTTTGAAGCAGGTTTTTTCAAATCACACTTTTACATTTTGCGCATTAACTAATAAAAGATGCATGTAAAAAAGAAAAAGTTGCAATATAAAATTCCTGGAACCAGCTTAAAATATCATGCTATATAAAGTCTGCATATTTAGGAAGCTATTAGGAGCTGTAAAAAAAAGTTGAAAAACTTGCCCTACTGGTAAAACTTGTAAGCAAGGAAATTCAGAATTTAGATGAACACATGACTGATGTTGTAGTTAGGGTGGTGTTCAAGTGTTTTGCTCCTCTAAATGTTGATTGTGTACTAACACCTACTGACCTTGACCTTGGCAAAAAATGTGTGAATCTACCCCCATTATAACATTTCCCACAATATCAAAAACTTTCCATGTTTTGAAAATCTGAACTAAATGATTTCCTGCATCTTTGGAGGGTTTGAACATCTCTCTGGCTCAATTGGCTGGTGAGTTATGGTTGTGCAAAGTTACGCAGGAAAAGCAGCTCATTTGGGATTTGACGGAAAAATTGTCACCTCCCAAGTTAGTGATATTTGCAGTGCTCAATACAAATCATGTAACAAATCTGCCATTAGATGTCATGAACCTAATTTTCATAAAAAGTAGATCAATCACCTGAGTCTAATGCTGTGACATCATGAATTGCTAGAATGGCAACATGAAAGCCGGTGGATTGACATGTACAGATTTTAATACAGACCTTAACAACGAAAAGGTTTTATGGCACTTTTTCCAAATGAAAGTAAAGTATGTTTAAAAAAATGTGAATTTGTGCACCGTACAAAAAGGCTTTACATTTTAAAACGTATTTTAGCAGCAAAAGTGGTAATAAACATTGAAGTTGCTTCAATGTACAATCATTATTTTTTTGTTTTTTTTTCCAGTACATATGTTGGCAAAGGAAAAGAGCGGCCTATCAGTCTTGGGACGGGATGCCTACAAAAGGCTGCATATCATGAACTTCTACATTCTTTTGGTTTTTATCATGAGCAATCTCGTACTGATCGTGATGATTATGTTACACTTGATTTGTCACGAATTCCAAGGGGTAAGTTTTGATTTTACTGAGCAATTTTGGCAATAACATAATCTGATAGTAGCAAGCTTTTCCAACATTGATGAAGACAAAAATCAAAATGTGTAATCGTTATTGCTAGCTTCACACTACAGCTTCAAAGAAAAAAGTAATTAGTGTGTGTTTGCTGCATCAGTGGCTTCAGCGCTGAACACCAAGAATGTAATGAAACATATAAGCATGTGGATCAGTCTTCAAATTCATTTGTGTCAGTAACATATCACGATACTGTCTGAATTGTGACTTGTGTTGCAACTTTTGTTACTTGTTCAACAAAGCTAATTGTTTCATGTGGTCTTTTGTGATTGTTTTTTTCTGAGAAAAGTAGACTCGTCATTTTTTTGTGTCAAGTAAATTAGTTTCAGGATTGTTCTGTGAATACCTCATGTTCAAAGCAGGAAAATATATTCATAACTGTAAATTCATGCCCATAAATTTCCTTACTGGGAAGTGTTCAAAAAATTGGAAATCCTTACTCAAGTAAATTGCATTGCAACTAGAAACCCCCTTCAGATAAACAAGTAGTAGTGATACATTGTATGAATTTCAATTGCAGATTGGCATAGTCAGTTCGATAAATTGTTTGTTTGGGGTCTTGAATTCCTTGGAACTCCTTATGATTATGATTCAGTAATGCACTACGAAGGCATTTTGAATGGAGCAGAGTACATGTGGCGCAAGGACAATGGTATGCTTTACAGTTAACAATGGTGAAACAGGAAATGGGCTTTCCAAAAATTTGCAGTTTGTTAGTTTTTGGATTTTTAATTTAACAACGTTTTCATAAGGCAGCTTGTTTGGTCTGATAGCTGCAAAATCTGATATTTGAAAAAGTGAGTTGGGTTGACAAGGGTTTCTTTTCTATAATGTTAACCCTTTGAGAGCCAGCGTACGATATACATTCGTACTTTGATTTCGGCCTAAAAAACAGCAGTTTTTGCTTGTCTTACAAACGCCATAGATCCTCCGCCAATTGTGCTAGAGAGCTGTTCAAGGGCTCAAACGGATTGACCAGTCTTCTAGTCTGCACTCGAAAAACGTTTTTGGTTGAGGTGTGTGGATTTTTGTGAGTGATGTCATAAGTGAAGTAGTTTGGGTGTCATTTTGGCTCATGTTGCCTGGCCTAGGGCCCAACTTCTAGGCCAAAGTGTTTCGCTGAAGTCTTCATTGGAAACTAGGCTTGAGTTCAAGTCTTTTGAGCCTTTGATCGACTTTCTAGCCTTTCTGAGTCAAAAATTATGAAGATGATGGAGAAAAGTGTATAAATGTATTTGAAATACAAGATTTTGATAATGCTAAAGCTTGACCAATAAGGCTTTTATGAACTGATGCCGATGTTATTCATTTTTCATTGCTGGTAACCGATAATTTTGCATTGTTTTACTTTGAACCATAGCTGAAAGACACTCCAAAGCATTTTTTTCAGCATGTAATCTATATAAGCCAATGGAATAATTGCCGAAGTTTCAAATGAAAGATTAGATTATGATAAGCTAAAGCCATGCAATGAAATAAGCAAATGAAACAAGCATGAGGGCAATGAATAGCTATGAAAATGACATTTCATGAATGTCGTTATATAAATGACATAAAAGTTGTTATATAAAGAACATAAAATTGAGATGGAATATTGTAGAAACTAAAGTAATCCAAATATTTAATCCAACAGGTTAAAGATAAAACAAATTTGCAGCACGCCAGATAACAGCCCTTGAGTTATTGCTATGGGTCAAGGTAGAGCAAGTCAAGGCCAGTGGGCCACATGGGCCCCTTCAATGACCCACATGTGGCCCACTGTCCACGAACTGCTCAACGTATACATAGCAATTTGTAACTCAAAGACTGTTATCTGGCGTCCTGCCGATTTGTCTTCAATGACCTGCTGCAGCATTCAAGAAAATCTTCAGTCTGAGATTTCCTCCAAGTTACCTCAGTGAACACTAGTGGTTAGGCTAATTTGAACCATGACTTGCCTCAGTTTCTATTAAAATGTTCAGCTTTCTTAAAGTGGTAATTGCCCATCCCTGCCACAGATATGAGTACTCCTTTGTGTATGTGCTTGTGCTGAAATCAATTGAGTGAGTAAACAACAATGTGT
>Ga0210059_1007559_pt1 | contig 17240 bp, 11 predicted proteins | sample Ectturendosymbi2_FD_188042 | JGI IMG/M metagenome (GOLD analysis project Ga0210059, IMG submission 188042) | Ecteinascidia turbinata endosymbiont from Florida, USA - Sample 2 (SPAdes) (version 2) | ecosystem: Host-associated > Tunicates > Ascidians > Unclassified | place: Key West, Florida...
CACTTATGACGTCACCCATAAAAAAACGAAACCCCAATTTTTTTTTCATTGCTAACTAGAAGACTTGCCACGTCTTTTGAGGGTTTGAAAAGCTCTCTAGCACAATCAGCTGGTGAGTTTATAGAGTTGCAAAGTAGCATGAAGACGCTAGCTAATGTGGGAGCTCAATCGTACACTGGCAGCGAATGTGTTAATTATCTGTTTCAATGCAAGTTTGTCCAACATTTTCTGCTGCACACTTTGTGCAGATCATTCCCACTGCACTTCATAACACATGTTTCTTTTACCCAAGGATAGTTGATGTTTTGTTGTCACCAGACATTTTCAAAAAACTGTTACTGCTGGAAAGTAGCGTTGATAAAAATCATAATTTTTTTTTTGATTTAAATCGGATTTTTTTGATTTAAATCAGATTATTTTGATTTTTATGATTTAATGTGTAGAGGATGGCCACGTAACGAGTAATAATTTTTAATTTTAAAAAGTTTGTTTTAATATAACTTTTTTGTGCTTTGTTTCTTCTTGTACAGCAACTAGAATTCAGCTGAACTTTCATTCAAAATTACTTTGCACTTATTCACCGCGCTTGAAGCAAATTAATTCATAACACCAATAACATTGTACAAAACAAAATATAATTTACATGCATAAAATGGTAAAAACCTATAGTATGTGTATTATTAATCTGAATCAATAATATGTTTTAAAACTACTATTTCTACAGTCAACAGCCTACATATTTGCTGGAATTTAGATGTTTTACTTTAAGCCAGGCCCGTAGCCATGGGAGCATTCAGGGGCGGTGTCCCTAAATTTTGGTGTGCCCAGAGAAGTTTAAAACATATACCGTAACAAAAACAAAAATCTTGACCCTCCAACAGTTTATTTTGCCTTCCTAACCTGTCTACAGGCCTGCTTTATGCCAGTTTACACTTTCAAACTTGCGGCATTCTAGCTTCTGTATCTGCAAATGTTAGCAATTTCAGTCCAAATATCATTTTTGCAGTTAGCTGGCATAGAATCCAGCACCTCACAGTTGGTATGATCCATAAAATTTTTGATTTTATGACTTGTGTTGTCATAAGAAGTCTCTGCCTTCTTCAAGAATAAGTGAAACCGATTAGAATACCAATTAAATGTGTCATACTAATCACGGAAAGATTCAAAACTGCTCATGATTTTGTGCTTGATTTTTTTGATTTTATCAATGATATTAATGAAATGATTTAAATCAATCAATCCTGACTGGAAACAGCTGAACATTCATTCAAACTTTTTTGCGCTTATGCAATATCCCTTAAATCCAAGGAAGTTCATAACACCAGTACTAGTGTAAAAAGTCAAATATTTATTGAAATGCCAATACTGAAACAGCTAGTTAGTAATTTCACTGACACTCATGGCATACATGCATCAATTGTTAAACCTATGATGGTATTCTATCCGTTTCATGAATCAAAGATATGTTCTATAGCTGTGTTTATAGTCAACAGCCTTCATATTTCAAGGAATTTAAATGCAACTTTCACTTTATGCCAGTCCACACTGTCAAACTTGTGGCATTCTAACAGTTATGGCTTCTGAATCTGCAAGGGTTAGAGATTTCAGTACACATGTAATTTTTACAGTTAAATGACATAGAATCTGTGACCTCACAGTTGCTATGATTGATCAAACTTCAAGTGGTTATAACATGTGTCGTCATAAAAACTCTTTGCCTTCTCCACTAACACTGCATAATCTATGTGAAAACCTGTTAGAATGCTAATTAACTGTGTCATACACATCACACGAAGTTCTAAAATGACATGATTTTTTAATTTCTATTGCTTGATTTAAATCATGATTTTTATTGCTTGATTTAAATCACTCAACCCTACTGGAAAGCCATTGCTTTTGGGTTCATGAGCCACAGTTTGCCTTGTGATATGGAGCTGAGCCTAAGGCGAACAACATACCCATAAATCAGCAATGTCCAACCCGCAGTCTGTGGGTCATATGCGGCCCAGTCAAAAGTTTTGTGCAGCCCAGTTTAGGTTTTGGCTGTAGTAAAGGTATTCTACATACCGACAACTTGTCCACATTTTGGTTATCTAAAATTTGATACTTTTGTTGTAGGTGGTCCTCAGTGCCACTTCATGAAGTCTTCCACCATTGCAGTTAGGATTCAAACGCTTTCAGGACATTAGCTTTACCTAAATTTAGTTTGCTTAGATCAAAGTAAGGCATTCAATGTGCGGCCCTCATTAATATGTTATTCAATGTGCGACCCTCACTAAGATAGTGACATGATTTTTGGTTCAGTAAACCATTTGGGTTGGACACATCTGCCATAAATAGATCAGGAAATTTTGGTATTAGAATCCCTATTGATCTGTCTGATTGCAGGTCATTTAGGCTGACCTACAATCACACAGAAATACAGTTGGCAGCAAGTCAGAATTTTTATAACAACACAAATACATGCTGAGCTTTCTTACCAAAGGATCATATTTTGACCACCATTGCGGAATCTTTTTGTCTATGGCATCATACTCAACAGGAACTTCTTTAACAATTAAGTTGATATCAGGTCCAAGGCCCTGCGATGCCAGTTCCTAAAAAATTGAGCAATTATTTAAGATTAGCAGTATAATGTGGTAACATACTCAAGTGTGTACATGAAGCAAACACATGGTTCAACTTGACTAAAAAACATGAAATGCTATCAGTGAAACTATTCAAAAATCTATTTTTTTAAAATACAACCAAATTTGGTTGAATAACAGCTAAAGCTGAAGAATCCCTGCCGAGTAGGCAACATATTCTCAGTAACTATAGTGTCTGATTCATAGCTGTGGTAAGATATTTTTCAACATATATTGTAAACCCCTTAAACAATTTATTAATCATATGAAACTATAATTATTTTTAACATACGCTTCGGAATTATAAAACATGCTAGAAAACAAGCTTGTTTTCCAAAGATTGTAGGTTTCTCAACCAACCTGAACTGCTATTAAAATTAACACCTTCAGAGCCAGTGCACGAATATATCGTACTTTGAAAACACTGTTTTTGCACCACTTTGCAACTCCATAGCTCACCACTCGATTGTGCTAGAGAGCTATTCAAACCCTCAAAAGACTCGGCAAGTCTTCAAGTCTACAACGAAAAAAAATTTGTGGTTTTGGGTTTTGAGTTTTTTGTGAGTGCCGTCATAAGTGAGGTAGGTTTTAGGCCATTTTAGCTTATACAGTAGAATTTGCCTAATTCGTCACCTCAAGGGGATTAGAAAAAAGCGACGAATTAGGCGAAGTGACGAATTACACAAACAGTTGAAAACTCTATCATAGAAGCTCGTATACTTTATCATAGTAACTCATGTACATACATAGTGCTCATACTTACAGTAAAATACAAGTTTATGACGTTATGGTTGAATACAGCAATTAATTCCTCTACTCTATCTGGACTCCTCGATTCAATCAAGAACCTTGTAAATCTTTAATAGGCTTTTCTACGTTCTCTCAACAGGGAGTCAGGTCACACTTCCCACCTTGTGTATAAATTCGATAAACAAATTGCAAGGTGCAACAATTCTCAGACAAACGTCCTTCATTTGTTTGAATTCCCACACATACTAGCTGCTTAGACATCTAAAGCGAAACTGCAAATGACGAATTAGACAAACAAAACGCTTCTCAGGGATAGAAAGGTGACGAATTAAGCAATTTGACGAACAGAAATGTACACAATAGACAGGGATTCTGTCGGGGCCGACGAAAAAGTGATGAATTAAGCGAATCGACGAATTAAACGATGACAAATTAGACAAGTTCTACTGTATTACCTGGCCTAGGGCCCAACTGATAGACGGAAGTATTTCACTAAAGTTTTCATTGGAAACTAGGCTAGAATCTGAGTCTTTTGAGCCTTTTATTGATTTTATATTATTTCTGGTTCAAAAGTTATGGCCTAAAAACAACAAATTAATTAATTATCTAATTATAGGATTGATTATTATTTTGCTGTTTTCAGGTCATTAGTTTTGAACCCGAAATCCTAGCAAGTCATGCAAAGTATCAAAAGACTCAGGTTTTAGCCTAGTTTCCAATAAAAACTTGAGCAAAATATTACCATCTAGTAGTTTGGGCTCAGGGTCAGATGAAGTGGGCCTAAAAGTCCTCCACTTATGACGCCACTCACAAAAAATTCCAAAACCCCAAATAAAAAAGTTTTTTTCCTTGCAGACTCGAAGACTTGCCGAGTCTTTACATAGTTTGAACAGCTCTCTAATGCAATTGGCAGAGGAGTTGTGCAGTTACTAAGAGGCAGACTAACTGCTTTGTTAGGCTGAAATCCTGGCTGCGAAGGCGTGAAGTTAACAGAAACATCTAGAAGCAAATAAATCCATATAATAGCTAGTCCAGTTTCAGGAAACTTTGGAAAAACTGACATGGATAGCAAAATATAAACAAGAAAAACAATTACATAATGAACTCATATTAGCCATTATGTCAAAACAAATTTCACTGTCATCAAAAAAATATGTTTTCCAAAATTTCAATTCAGTAACATGCTTTTGTGCTCTCATATACTGTAGCTGTACGATTAAAATTAATAACAATGTGTATACAGTACTTGATGCATGTAACAATTCCACCAGGGAAAATGTATTAAGGATCATAAACCAAATCTAAAAATAATTATGAAGGATGCTTTATACCATGGGTCCACAACACTTTTGTTATTGCCAGCCACAATACATTTATTTTAATAAATTACAGCCATCAGTGAGTTTAAATTATTTTTATGATTTATGTTTACACATTGGATTTGTCTGATATCTCATTTACTCATGCCTATAAGTCCAGTATAATGAAATGTGAAAACAATTTAATGAATTTATTCAAGTACAATTCCACATGCCTGTTTGGCCATCTTCCTACTAAGTATCTGCATAGAGTAGACAAAGAGTTTCTAACAATGCACAGCTGCACAAATTTTTATCTAGGCTGCAGCTTTACACTTTGATGTTTACACACTGAAACTACTTGGAAAAATTTGAAATGTGTAAGATGTTTGCAAAACTTAAAAAGAAACTAAAAGTAATGCAAATTGTACAAGGGTAGCATATAGATCCTTTTTGCTAACATGCCTTAAGTTGGAGCTTGCTAAAAGCTTTTCACTTTACACGTGCATTTCAATATGATATATTCCTGTAACTGAAACTATGACATTACAATAACAACCTCACTTGACATAGAACACTTTTTCTAACTGCAACTTTCAATTATAGAAGTCTTTAATTCAACATTTTTCATTTCAGCATTTTACATCCATATAACTATGGTGTTATTTATGGTGTGATTTATATCATTGGCTGACATTCTTATGGAATCAGCTCAGTAAAGATACACCACAGATGCAAGTTGTCTTCTCCTGGTCATTAACAAGTAAAACTAAAACGCAAGGCTTACTTTTAAAAAGTAAGTTTATCAAGTTATGTTTCACCAGCCATATTTGATGTCTAACCAAGGAACACCCTTATTTAGACAAAAAGGAACTTGGACAGCACTTGATGCTATGGCATAGGTCTGATGCATTTTTTGACAGAATGAACTACAAAACATAGTGTGTACTTCAACAACCCGCATGGTTGCAATGATTTCATTCTGATTCTTGAGGCATCTAACATGACAATTTGGCCTTGGCAATTTTTGCTTTGTTTTTAATATTTCCATATCTAAGCGATAAAAAGATATTTCAACAAACTGCAACAGATTGTTGAGTATGACACATAAAGTAAAGCTTACATATGCCTTAAAAAATATGAGCCATATGCTTACATTTCTAGACATTTAGAAACATTCCATGATCCCAATGGTATTGTTTAGTAAAAAAGATTTTAAAAGTTTATTTTTAACTACTATGTTACCAGAAGCTGCATATACAAGATGCTAAACAAAGATTTAAATCGATTTTGTATTCATATTGGTATGCAAGAATAGAGTTGAAAGAATTTCAAAGGAAAAATATTTTCACTTAAATACAGCACTTCAAAATCATATTATTAACACTTTGAGAGCCAGAGTACGATATATTTGTATTTTGGAATCGGCCTAAAACCAGCAGTTGTCGGTTGCCTTATCAACGCAATAGCTCCTCTGCCGATTGCATTAGAGAGCTGTTCAATGGCTCTAACAGATCGGCCAGTCTTCTAGTCTGCACTCCAAAAAAAATTTTTGGTGGGGGTTTGCAGATTTTTTGTGAGTGACGTCACAAGTGAAGTAGTTTTTGGGCCATTTTGGCTCATGTTACCTGGTCTAGGGCCTAACCGCTAGGCCAAAGTATTTCACTGAAGTTTTTATTGGAAACTAGGCTCGAGTCCGAGTCTTTTGAGCCTTTGATTGACTTTCTAACATTTCTGGTTCAAAAGTTATGATCTAAAATAAACAAATTAATTAATTATCTAATTACTCAAATACTTTCATTACTTTAGATCGGAACTTTTGCACCCAAAACCCTAGCAGGTCATCCAAAGTATCAAAAGACTTGGATTGTAGCCTAGTTTCCAATAAAAACTTCAGTGAAATACTGCCATCTAACGGTTTGGACCCAGGGCCAGGTGAAGTGGGCCAAGGTGGCCTAAAAGTCCTCCACTTATGACGTAACCCACGAAAATCCGCATCCCCTAGCCAAAAATTTTTTTTCGAGTACAAACTACAAGACTTGCCGAGTCTTTTGAGCTTTGGACCAGGTCTGTTGCGCGTACCAGACCGAAGAAATTCTCAAGCAAAGCCACGTGCGACCCTGCTGTTTTCACGCAAACTGCTTGAATTCACTGGACGCAACAGTGCTAATTGTTATTCTCAGCTGTTCAGAATCAAGACGTTTTCTATTAAAATGGCATTTGATCCAAAAACCACATTTTAAGGTACCTAGATTGGAGTCTTAGCAATTTTAATTGATAAAAAACAGATTTTCATATCTTTAGTACAAGAAACCATAACTGCCAACAAACTAATTAGTCACATACATACCGAAACTGCAATCCAACTGGAATTTATCTTATATTCACCAAATGGCTGAAACCCAGTGACAAGCACAGTTACTTTTTGAGGAGCCATCAGCTCTACTCCTAACCTACACCTAAAAATATTATATGGGTTAATAATGCAATACTGTTGTAAGCCACAAAGACGGCACAATGCAAGTAAATCAAACACACTTAATTTCATAGAGAAACTAGTTTTGTATTTTCGAACACATCTTCAGTCCTTATTCGAAATAAAATAAGCAAAAAATTTGTTCTTTATAGCATCTAGAAATTGCATAGCTACACTAAAAACAAACTGAAGCGTCTAAAACTATCTTGCCAATCACGGTAATAAATCACCATTGTCAATAATCACAACACTCAACTAAGACCTAACTGAGGGTAAGAAGCAAGTATGAACACTTCAGTTCTAATTTAGTTGTGTCTGTCACATCAGCAAAAGAAAACCAAAAAATATGTGAAGTTTTAATTGTTCAAAAGACTCATTTACATGAAAGCAAAACTGCAGGCAATGTGAAATGTGCCCACAGACTGTACTTTGAAAATCACTGATTTACACCATTAGATTATAGCTATTCTTTAAAAATTTTGTTATAAAGTGTTTATATGTTACTTGTGCCAGACTGTCTTATTAACCCATCTGGTGCTTTTGATCAGACAGACATTTAATCTGTCCGATAAGAAGGGCAAATAAAAAATTTAGGGTATCTGCAATATACTTGCAAGATGTCAGTTTCTGAGAATACTGCTTTCCAAAAATCTTAAGTTGCACCAACCATAGCACTTAAAGTATGTTTTATTTGATTGACCACTGCAAAAATGCATGAACAGAATTAATTGAGACAGGCACTCAAATAAAATGAATTCATGATCGGTTATTCACATTGTTACATAAGGTAGTGTTTATTTCAACGGCGATATTCTGGCAGCAACAGATCAGCTGGAGCTATTGTGCCAGCAGTCGAAGATTCGGTCTCATGGCATGACGCAACACAAAGAAAAAGGTCACTTCGTCAGAAAAACGCTGTCCTGCTCATGGTTTAACGGTTAGGTGTTATGGCTGCTATGCCAATGGTTTTTGGTTCGACTCTCACCTTGCCAACTTTCGTTTTGTTTTTTTTTCTTTGCTTTTTTTTCAGGCTCTGATTATGTGTTACGTTTAGGGCTTAGTGCTGTTAGGATAGGTTACAATTAAGTTAGTGTTACGTTCGTGTTAGCTTGGTGTTAGGTTAGCTTAAGGTTAGGATTAGGGCTCCCTGTGAAAGGCGGAGCTCCGTAAACAGCGGAGCTTTGATGATGTAACTGGAGTCGCTAAAACTGATATTTTGCATTGAGCAATGAGAAGTCAACGGTAGTAAAAATACTTTTACTGCAAAATGTGATATATTACACTACGGTAAAAGAAGTGTATTCTGAAGTTTGATAATTTTTGGTAATCTTGAGTTTCACAACGGTTCAGGGACAAAAACAGGTGCCCTGTAAAAGGCGGAGCTCTGCAAATAGTGCAGCTTGGTTGCAGAGGTTTGATGACGTAACTGCGGTGGAAAAAAGTTACGTTGTAAAAGCAAAAAAAGTAAAGGAAAAATGTTATGTCATTGCAACATTTTATGCGTTTCCTCCAAATATGGAATGCATGAATGTTTGCTATGTTAAAAAATTTTATACATTCACAACTGTTAAAACCTATTTTTTTGCCCCGAACCATTGTGAAACACAGATAACTAAAAATTATCAAACTTCAAAATAGCCTTTTTTTGCCGTAATGTAATACCACCTTTTGCAGTACAATTATTTTTACTACCGTTTGGTTCTCAAAATATCGGTTTTAGCGACTCCAATTACGTCATCAAACCTCCGCAACCAAGCTCCGCTATTTACGGAACTCCACATTTTACAGTGCACCAAAAAATAGGCTTCGATAGTTGTGAATGTATAAAATTTTTAAACATTGTAAACATCCATGCATTAGATGTTTGGGGGAAACTCATATTTATTTGCAATAATAAAACATTTTTCCTTTGCTTTTTTTCCACTTTTTTCCGTTTATTCCTTTTGCAACACAACTTTTTTCCACTCCGGTTACATCATCAAACTTCCACAACCAAGCTCCGCTATTTACAGAGCTCCGCCTTTTAGAAGACACCTTGGGTTAGGGCTACGGTTAGGGTTAGGTTGTAGGTTTATCTTTTAGTTACATTTACTTCTTTTCTACCAAGCCTTTTGCTGCTGCCATCTTGGCGGCAATATAGACACTGCCTTTACATAATGAAACTTCTAACTGATAAAAAAGAAAATTTCATTTTCACAGCTTTTTTAATGATTGTTCAACTATAGCCTCTACCCTCTGTAGGTTTATAATGGAAAAAAGTCATAATACAGTTGGTTCTAATACTGCAACAAAACATGAGATGATATTCAAATTTTTGTCCCTACGCAACAGACTCATAACCAGAACACAATGCAACAAAGCATTATGCATGTAAGGATTATGATTCATTGATTGCAGAAAATATCAGCTACAATACTCCTGCTGATGTCAGATATACGCAAAAAGCTTTTTTTAAAATTAATTTAAAGTACCTCAAGGTTTCAGGCAATGTGGAACATAACACCACCCTGTACCCTCATAATGATCATATTGATATTCATAGGCTGTACGATTGACAAGATATTTAACCAACACACAAGCTAACACTGCACAATTGAGGGAACAATAAATCTTACAGAAAGAACAAGGATTCAGAAGGCAATAGCTACACAAACCACTGATACACAGGGGCAAGTGGCAAGCAGCAATGGTGGTCAGTTATTCAGTACATTCAAAGTAACTAGAGAAGGAACAGGTAAGTCAGTTCAAACTTGCACACAGGTCAGGGTTGCCAGGTCCAAGTGAACAAAAAATCAAATGCCAAACAAGCTGAAACAGGCTGAATGCTGTTGGTTTTTATATGACCAGATAAGCAATTTGAATTTGGCAAAAATACAGTGGTGTTCGTGACCAAAGCACTAATTATTGCATTGCATATAAAGCAACAAACAACTATCGTACTTGGAAAAACAAACAGAATTAAATTAGAAACAATCTTACTCATTTTCACCCTATGGTTTCTAAGGTTTTGTTCCTGAAAGCATAGCTAGAACAAAATATGCTGTCGTTTACTTTTGCTTGAAAATGCTAGATAGAAAATAAGCTTCCTACGAATGCCAGAAACAGTAAATCACAGTTCATGAAAATACACATGCACCATGCCATAGTTTCCGCATTAGACATGTTATACTTCCACAAAAAAAATCTAGGTCAAACCTGGCTGTTCTGGTATAATATGAAAATCTGCTATATTCACATTGACTTCACTGTGTTCCTGAATGTAATTCTACTAAATTGGCTTTATCATGGTTTAAACCTCTATGAAAATCTGCAAATTCTGGCAGCACTAATATAGGCCTATCTATGCTTATATTAAAATATTGCTAAAGTGGCTGCACTGATATGCACTTACATACAAGCATGAAGAAAACCAATAATCTGCAAATAACAACACATACTCGTAATGTATACAGTAGAAGTAGATCCTTTCTTAAAAAAAACATAAAAACTGTACATCACAACAGTTAACCTGATTTAATTTTAATTTATTTGTTTGTGAGCAGACACGAAGTCCATAGTATGAACACACACACTCCGCAGAACGCAGGTCATTAAAAACAGACAAAACAGCACTAAGTGCAAGGCATTGAAGTCGGCGGAATCACAGGGTTACAGACACTTTTTTGCAACTGCATTTATTGATTGAAGACAGAACCATAGGGTTACAGACACATTCTCAAAACTAAAGTTAGCCAACACGTAACACTTGTTACAGAACTACTGCGCAGTAGGGCTGCACACTGCTTGATTCAATTGAAAATAACTTTCCAGGAAACTTATAGCGATGAGTTTTACATCAGGTTCTTCGTCTGTTATAGTAGATTTGTTTACTGCAAACATCACGGGTTACCCTTTCTCTTATATGAGCGACATATGAGACCGAAACGTGAACCTACCTATAGACAGTAAATGCAAGATTTTTGCTTTGGAATCACCATGCACACTGCTCGATTCAACTAAAAATTTTATAATTTTCTGGGAAATTTATAGCGATGAGTTTTATATCATTTTCTTTGTTTATTATAGTAGATTTGTTTGCTGCAAAGATCGCGGGCTACACTTTTATATGAACGGATATACGAGACCGAAACGTGAACCTACCTATAGACAGTAAATGCAAGAATTTTCAATTGAAATCGCGCTGCACACTGCTCGATTCAATTTAGTAACTTTCCAGAAAACATATAGCGACGCGTTTTATATCATGTTATTTGTCTAATGTAGTAGATTTGTTTGCCACAAAGATCGCGGGTTACACTTTTATATGAACGACATACGAGACCGAAACGTGAACCTACCTATAGACAGCAAAGGCAAGAATTTTCAATTGAAATCGCGCTGCACACTGTTCGATTCAATTAAAAATAACTTTCCAGGAAACTTATAGCGATGAGTTTTATATTATTTTCTTTGTCTATTATTGTAGATTTATTTGCTGAAAAGATCATGGATTACACTTTTATATGAGCGACATACGAGACCGAAACGTGAACCCAGTGGCGTATCTATGCAAAGTGGCGCCCATGGGAAAGTTTAAATGTGCGCCCCATCATAATAATTTAAGTAATAGATAGGCCTAAGTACAATGTTTACGAAAGTTAAACCATGAAGATGACAAATGTTTTGAAACGAAAAATATATATCTACTTTTGCTTTAAACTTTCCAACATATAAAATACATAATATCCATAAGGACCACAACGTACTTCTGTGCTCATTTATTTTTATTATGAAGAATATCAAAGCACTCAAACAATAATCTTATCGTAGTTTATAGGTCTACATAGTGCTGCATGCCAAACTTTTATATCTTACACAAAAAATCAAATAACATATTGCAACTGCAAATGACAATTTCTTTTTATTGCTAGCCATCTACATCAGAACTGTAGGGGAAAGTCAAGTAAGTTGACTCATTTTTTATTTCATAGCTTGTAGCTCCGATGTTTTTGTTTCTGGAAAGCTTAATTTTATACAGTGTTAAGTTCAACTCTTTGCCTCGGCCCATGCTTTGTTTCAGTGTGATAATACGTCGGCAATTGACATTTCTGGCGTTTTACAAAAATGTTCATGAGTTGAGTCAACTAGCACTAAGGGATGGGTGGTTGATTCACCCAGTTGGATACTTGACTCATTTTGAATAAATCATTGTAAAGAAAAAGTATTGTATATTAGTGAAAAAAACCAACCGCGAGGGACAACTACAACAAGTGACTGCAACTGTTAAGGCAAACAAAGGAAGCTTAAAACACATTTTAATCCTGAACAACTTGCCTGACAAAACTACGCTAGCACAGTACAGCATTCATAATTCAAACTGGCAGAACTTCACTTTCACAGTATGATTTTCATAAAATAATCTGACAAAACTTCATTCTCACAATCTGACTTTCACAAAATAATCTGACAGAGCTTCGTTCGGACAAGCCACTTTCTGTAATTTAACCTGACAGGGATTATCCCAGACAAGGCCAGTTTTTCCTGACCATTACTGGCGCATAGGCTCCCGTAACGGCTTAACCGCAACCCCTGGTTGTCAGCGGAGTGAGTCTTGAAAAAGACTAGTTTTTAGTCCAAATGTGGCTGTATTTATACTTGACGGTTGCTCCAGAGTTGGTCAACTCCTCTTTGTCCTGTGTGTTCCTATTGGTTGCTTCTTGGTAAATCCTCCGGCGATTGGCTGCTTTCAAAAGTTTCTGGAACCTTCGGGTGTTTGTAGGTGCTTGGGGTTTCACCCTTTGATTGTCAGTTCATGTTACGTTTGCACATTTCCGGTCGTAATCATTTCCTGGTCGTGTTTGACCTTTACCTAATTTTAGCTAATTGTCTTGTGACTTCTGCTGACGTTGGGTGACGTTTTCACCGGGGCGGCTTGAGGTTAGTGTCCTAGGATAACAGTTTTCAGTCAAGTCAGCTGACTAATAATCGGTTTTGATTGCAGCAATATTTTGCTCGGTTTTGATTGGTTGCAATCTTTTATCCTTGTTCTAGCTGCCTCGGATTTGAGGTCTTTTCAGCAGGTTTGTTTTCTGTAAAAAGATGAGTTGTTACAGGCAAACTTGCCTGTAACATTCCTGCGGGGTTCACGGCAATTGATTGTCTAATCAATTTTTATTCATTCAAGGTATGCTCTTGTAGATTGTGTTCGGGAAGATGCTTGGTTTCAGTTTCTTGTTCTGTGTTACGTCGATCTCTGAGGACTTCTTCGTCATCTTTAACTGGGTCGTTGATTATAGTTCATCCGTATCCGGAGGAGCAATTTATTTTCTGGAAGTAGTCTTCTGGTAGGGTGAAATTGGGACTGAGGTTCTCTCTGTGTGAAATGTCTCGTGAGTCCTCATGTCTTTCCTGTTTCTTAGGATGTCTTCTTAATCGTCGGTAGGAGGAAGATAATGTGCTTCTTATTCGTACTGAGTCAAAACTTAGTATCAGTATGATCAGGAGTGAAAGTCCGATGAATGCACTTACGGTGAACCAAGATACTCTCAGTGCTTGGGGAACCTAGAGTGAAATATCTGGAGTGAGAACGTGTATTATTTTTTATAGTGTTTATCGTATTCTTTCCAGGTGTGTGGATGTAGTTGTAAATTTACTGCCGTATTCACCTTAGCATTGTCGCCGTCCTTGGCAAGGAAGTATTTATAGGCGATGAGGAGTAATATTATTCCTCCAATAATGCTTGCAGCAATAATCACGATTATTATCGGTTCGCTTAGGACATTAGTGCCTTTGTCCACAACATTTTCAACTAATTGCGATCCTCGATCCAGGATCGCAAATCCTGTGTCACTCACATCCTTTATGAGTCCACTGATCCCTTGTCCGACATCCTCACCGGGAAAGGATATGGGATCAAATTTGTTCGTGAACTCAATAATTTATATAGGTTTTACTGTTATTGCTGCTAGTTTTTCGAGTAGTTTATATCATAAGAATGTTCATTTTGTTGTTTGTAAGCTTTCTGCAAGATTTCAAATTCTCTCAGTCTGTATGACTGATTTCTTGCAATTAATGGGTGCTTTTTGACCCAATTTGTGAAATTTTGACGTCCTTGCTGTATTAATTGATAAATTTCAGTGTTGTGTATGATGCCTTCGGTGATTTGATTCCGATACATTGTATCGTTTCTCAAAGAAGGTATATTTTTCAATGTGTTTAGTGCTTGTAAGATTAATTTTCGAGAATAATATTCTTCTACGGAGCATTTTGTCTCAGAAAGAACTTTCTGTTTTCAATGGATCTTCTCATGGTTATAATTTGTTGCTCAAGAAGTTGTCTATTAAAAGAAAACAATAAAGTTTTCAAATCTTTGTTGTCTATTTGCCAAGTTGGCTGTTACTCGTGACAGTGTGGCAATGGCATTTGCCAATTCAAGTTGTTGTGTTTGTAACTCAGTAACTTGGTCTTCCACTTGATTCAACTGTAACGTGAATCGACCTTCCAGTTTGTCATTCACCATGTCATTATATGTTTTCATTTGAACTTGGATTATGCTAGCTACTAATGCACCTACTAGGACCGAGATGAGTGCGACTATGGCGAGGATCACTTCTCTCCTTGTCCTAGGTGTTTCATGAATTTGCGTTAGATTCCCATACGTTGTATGGTTATTTGTAGGAAACACGTATTAGCATAAGCAATCGAAGGTTTGTTATTTTTTATGTCTGGAAGAATTCCAAGTTTTTCCATTACTACTTTTATGGATCCTACTGCAAATTTGCACTGTGGATGTTGTGTTTTCTCACGAATGTTAGTATTGTTATGATAATGGTAACATTGATCGTATTCTCGTTTTTTAGCGTGTCGTGAGTTGTACATGTCGACTTTAGCTGCACTTGTTCTTTCGCAATAGCGATTACCCTTGTGATAGGTCATAAGCGTTTCGTTGGGCAAGAGAGTGTTGCTCAGCATAAGATCTGGTATCGCTGTTAGGTAAGACGTTTACTGTTCAAGAACGAAGTGGATTCCTGTTTTTCTTGTCCTTCCTGGTCCATAGTTATTAAGTACCATGTAGGTATTCTAATAGATCCGTGCAGTTGCCAATTTTCCCATTGAAAAACATTTGTTTTTCCCATGCCCAGATGTATTATAGATCATTGGCTTCTTGCGGGTATTGGCCTAAATATTCCTCCTGGTATAATTATTCTGGTGGTATCTGTATTTACAATTTCTATTTTCACAAAATCGGTTTTGTTACATAATGGCGATCCGTAGATACGGTTGTTTTGTTTAATCCTTTGTTTGGTATTGGGACTAAAATACATTAAAAGTTTTTGTATGTCTGTTTGACAAGGTTTTATTTCATGCACTTGTATTGGTTGAAATGAATTGATGTTAGGATTGTTTTTGCCACTAAAATAAAATGGGTGACATCCAGTTTCCATTTGACCCATGAAAAGGTTTCATAGAATCCTGCTATAATGTGCGCGATTATAGAGGAGAGATCTTTCATATAAATGCTTTCAATAGCATTTATCCTTATACCTACCAGGGAATTTTTGATATAATCATTTCGGATGTTATATCGCCTTTTTCTAAGTATTTTGAATTTTATTTCTTAAATTCTGTTGTTTTTATGCAGGGCTCCCCCTGACTTTAAGGTGGTCCAGTTAGATTCGGGATTCTAGGTAATTTGTCACATAAATGGACACGTACAATCTTGATCGAATTATAATATCTTCCTTGTGGAAAGTATTGCTGGGTGTAGGTTTTACTCTGGAAATCTGCTAAACCATTTTGCGTAGACTTAGTAACACTGTCAATTTTTGAGAGATCGCATGCATGTGGCATGAGTGTGTGTAGTGGAATTCGTCTGCTTACCTGTTGCTGTTTTGGGATGTGGGTAGTTTCATATCCCAGTGTATGAAGATTGTTGAGAACTGTTTTGTTCGTTACTGTATAGGATCTGGTCCGGGAAGGGACTGGGATGCACAGGATTGGCGATTAACGTTAAGATACAGGTTATATATAGAAACATGATGTTCTTATTTTGTTGTGTTGTTTGCTGTGGTGAAAACAAGTTACAAATGTGAAATGAAATACTTCGTTAAGCTTAAAAGTATTGAACGGTTAACAACAACTGAATAGCAGGTTTAAATATATCGCAAATTATGGACAAATAAGATAACATTTTCTTATGGTTCCCACGTTAAATCGATTTTAAGCGTATTTTGTAATATGAAACTACCAAGATACGCATTCTTGGAAATCACAGTTTTCTGGCTTACTGCCAAATGCGTTAGATAAAGCTTGATTCCTTGATTGATTACTACGTGATTCTTGTTAAAAATATTGGTGTAACTTCGTGACGGAAAACATTTGAAATTGTTATTGTGACAAGTTGTTACACGGACGCCAAGTATATACAAATATACGTAATAGTCGGTAGGAGTTTCGATACGAAAGGGCTCACCGCCTTGTGGAGTGTGCCAAACATGTTTTGCTACAAAATCTTTGGGATTTCACAGTCGCAGATCTTGTTTGGTCGAATGCCATTGGACATGTTTGGTGTCGAAAATGCGTACAACTACATAAAATTCTCGGGGTCTGAGTTGATAGATCAACGACGGTTGGTGTTGCAACGCTAAGTTTGGTTCGTGTTGGACTTGCAGCACTGAATTTCGCGCCGGGTTGATTGCAGATATATGTTTATGTTCAGTAATTATTTGACAAACCATATCGAAAGGTTGATGAAGTTCGTCTTCATACGCTGTATTTTCTTCAGTGTCTTTGTTTTTAGGAGTTTGGTGCTGATCCATTCGATTCCTGAGCTCTAATTTCTTTATGGAATCTTCTTGCAACAAAAACTGAAGATTAATATCTTTTTGGCGTAGGAGATCAGTATCAAATTTTAGATTCATCAGGCTGTTCTAGTTAGGTTATCTGTATGTAATATGAATTTAATTTAATTTAATTTATTTGTTTGTAGCAGACACGAAGTCCATAGTATGAACACACACACTCTGCAGAACGCAGGTTGATAAAACAGACAATACAGAACGTAGCACAAGACATTGAAGCCGGCGAAATCACAGGATTACAGACACTTTT
>Ga0210059_1007560_pt1 | contig 17238 bp, 8 predicted proteins | sample Ectturendosymbi2_FD_188042 | JGI IMG/M metagenome (GOLD analysis project Ga0210059, IMG submission 188042) | Ecteinascidia turbinata endosymbiont from Florida, USA - Sample 2 (SPAdes) (version 2) | ecosystem: Host-associated > Tunicates > Ascidians > Unclassified | place: Key West, Florida...
TGGTGAAATGACTTAATATGACTCGTCAGCAAACCTTTCACTCGACTCGTCATCCCCACCAGTGGCATAGCCAGACCAAGCTTTTGGGGAAGCAAAAACTTGGGTGGGTCAAATTTTTTGTCTTTGGGCGGAAAACAGTATTTTGTTTGGGACACCGCCCCTCAAAGCACTAAATGACTGGATATGCTAAATATTTTGGGGGGCACGGCCCCACGTCTCCCCCCTGACTAAGCCTATGTATGGCTGCAAAATTTGGGGTTGACATTGCACCTGGCCCCATTGGCTGCTCCTAGGATCCACTAGTGAGTAAATTAAGGTAAAAACTGATTATGAATGAATTAGACTGGACTTGCATCAGTCGTTGAGATGTTTCAGACACGAATCGATGTTTATCCAGAACTACGATTTTTGCCATTCAATAAAGGCTGCAATTTTGAGACTATGATTGTTTAATGCAGTGTTGTCAAACTCAAATGCTTCGAGTGCCAAATGATGACTTACAAAGTAATCCGAGGGCCGCATTATGAAGCTGACGCAACAACGACGGTACCTCAATTTTACTAGAAACAGCTTTTACATCTCATTTTATGCGAAAGGTAACATGAGCTAAAGGCAAATCATTTCCAGCTGTCTCTAGGTCAGTTTAAAAAGAACTTATTCACTCCCTAGGTCACAGAGGTGAGCGGGTATTGATTTGTTAACTCGTGATCCATATCCGATAAATTTTTTGAATATCCATATCCAATCCATATCCGAAAATTTCTGAAATTTAGTATCCGATATCCATCCGTATCCGAATGCGACACTGGCTAAATACGAAACAAACAGGCAGTGGTTACAGGTCCACAAGCGGATCTTCAGTTTTGAAAACTTATTCATTCATCTCTTGTAACATGACACTAAAGGAAAAACAGCTTTGAACCGACTGAATGTTTTACATAACAAAGTATTAAGAGCAATGACCTATAACTCTTGCAAGTCGAGAGTCTCACCATTGTATAAAAACTTAAACCTTCTTAAAATTAATGATATATACATTCTTAAAATAGGTAAGTTCATGCATAATTTGCACTGGGGTAGAATACCTGTTAATTTCCATCATTTGTTTACTTCTGTAAATCAGGCCCACTCCCATGCAACCCATGCTGCCACATGAGGTGGATATATTGTGACGTAGTGTCACAATATGGAAATTTATTGGAGTTTGTTGAAGTTTTATTCCAGAAGTGTTGCAATTATGCAGACTCATCTGTGCATCGCGGACTAGTTGTTGTTTTTGCGAACCACAGCACAAGCTTCGTGACAGGAAGACAGTGCGCTTGATGAAAAATCTTGTGACGACTTTCCGGCAAGCCATACCCGCATCGCAGCTTTGCAGAACTTTAAAAACAATTGCTACGTTAATCATGCTCTCTTCCAATAACGCACGTTTCGAATAAGGGTCTCTCTGCAGAAAGTCTCCCTTCGAATCGCCATACCTTTTATTCTGGTATCAATTTAATTCTCGACTGTGAAGTGATCAAACCAGAAAGCTCTGATTGGTGGTAATATTTTGCGGGGCAGCTTGGCCTTGCACCTTGGATGTTATGAAGTTCATTGGTTATTTCGATGCAGCAAAAGTACAGCTTTATGACTTAATAATAACAATAAAGCACGATGCAAGAAATATTTCTTAGTCATCAAGATGACAATTCCAATATGTGTCAATAAAAAGCTTCTTAGAATGAAGTCAACGGCAATACAGGAAAACAATTGAAACTTTAAAAAGAACAGTTTCATCCCCTAATATGTTCAGACCCTGGCCCCGAAGGGTCTGCAACAGATACCTTTGGCAACTGGATTCGACAGTCAAAGGCAAAAGATCTCTAAACCACCTTGGCCCAAAAATCTGGGACTCCATTGATCCTTCTTTATATGATATTTCACCACCTGCCTTCAAAAGGCAGTTAAAAGACGAACTGGTTAATGAATATAGTGATTGATTATCCTATGCGATATTATGAAACTATGCTAAGGTTAGGGCTGTACACCTGGGATTTTCCGATCTCTGCCTGTTTGTAATGTACCATTGATATTAGCTAAAGAGGTATATACTGTGAGTGCAACATTAGTATTAGATTCTAGTGTGTTTTCGTGTGTATGAATTGACTGTTTATTGCTGTTTCGTTTTCCGTTGTATTTGTTGCTGTTTTCTCTTCGCATGGCTCCTCAAGCGGCTGGCTTTTGCAGAAGTGTGGAGAATTGACTTCCTCTTGGCACAAAAATATAAACTGTTAAAGAGCAACAGTCGTTTGCTTGGATGCGAAAGGGTTATGGAAACCCGGGCAGAGTTTCATTTTAGCTGGGTTTACACTTTCTCTGCCACGTCAGCTCCTTGCGGAACTGAGCAAACAACGATAGATACCGGTTGCAACCCAGCACTCCCGCACAACTGTGTTGATCATTCAGCAGATTTCAACCTCTTCAAAACTATAACCTTATTAAATTCGCACTAATTCGGCCATCAACTTTAAACCACGATGGAAATTTATGAAACTTTCGAGCAGCGCCCGACGAGATAACCTGTTTTGCAGGTTTTTTTCGGTGTCCCAACGCCTTTTTGCATGAAATTGTTTAATGTTTATGCCAATAAACTCTCTCTCTCTCTCTAATCCGTGACAAGTGACCAGTAGGCTGGACTACCCTTGGTAGAAACTTAGCAAACCTAAACCTAACACTTATTAAATCAGAACCACACATCTAACCACAAAAGTTTAGAAACTTTTGAAAAAAGTAAATAAAAACCGGTACCAATAGCAGTGATGCAGCCGAGACCGTAACTTTCGAGACCGAGACCTGGTTAAAATTTCGAGACGAGACCGAGACTAAGACTTCATCAAAAACTCCGAAACCTAGTCTCGAGACTCCATCACTGACCACTACTACGATGAACCTGGTCCAAAGGGAACTCCTGCTGTGGGAGTGGTCGTCGTTTGGGCTCTCAGCATTGTTGTTTAGGCTGGGCTTATAGAGACGACTCTTTTTATGGAAAATTTTTGATGTGAGCTACAGCACTTTTTTAATAAGTTTTGAAATCCAGACACAGGTTTTCAGTTTGGGTTAGGGTTTTTGGTTATATGGCAAAGAAGACCCGCTATTCCAAGGATATAGTCCTTGTCTTGTGACCAATTCCACCTGCATCAGCTGATTGCAAAAGAGCTCCAGCATTCAATCAATTGATAAAACAGAGAAAATATATTTTGTAACACTGAGAGTAGATCACAGTATAGAATATAGTAAAACTATGTAGCTTACAAAAACTACAAACTCAAAGAAAGGTTGACTGCATAAAACTTGAGGTAGGATGTTCAAAATTCTAACCAAAAGAAAATGCAGCTGCACTGAAATAGACCAGGGGTGGCCAACTGGTTGATTGCATCAACCGGTGGATCGCCGTGTGTCACTTGGTTGATTCTGCACCTGATTTTGCATTGAATTGACAAGCTGCCTAAAAAGAACATTTTTCAATCAATATTCCAGAAAATACATGAAAATTATCCATCAGTTGGTTGGTCACGTATATTCTTTGGTGCCACGTGTGATGGCTGGCCATAGGCTAGCTCGGCAGATGCCGCGAAAGTATGGTAATACGTTTTTCTGTAATTGCGTGGCAATCATGATTTAGGTGTAACAGACACTTTGCCTGATGTCTGTGCATCACTTACTAAGGCGATGGTACACTGCATTTGCACATGTGATACTCAACTTTAGCATTTTGCATTTGTGACTATATTACCAACTGGTCGATCGCGAGTTATCAAGAAATTTTGTAGTCGATCCCAGTCGAAGACAAGTTGGCCACCCATGAAATAGACTATATATGAGCCTACACCACACACACATATGCCACTCAGCACAACAAAACAAAGCTGCATACCAGCAATATACGAGCAGCTTACTACTTCCACCTCGCCAGAAAATGTTTACGATGAAGTAACACGAATTATCATCAATTGTGATGAGTGCAGCACATACTTACAAAATAATTTTGATTGTTTTGTGAATATAAAAATCATAGCAAAGAAAACAACAGCACCAACATTTGTGACATCTTGAATCACTCTTGTTACGTGGAAGTACGTATTTTTGGACAATTCCGCGAGAGCACTGGTTAATTTGGTAGGAATATGTGCAAGGCACGTCCATGTTAACAATTAAGAAACTTTGACCCGCCTAGTATTGTTCGACTTTACGCTCAGTTTAGCATCAAACGGATTTGCATTCACTCATGTTTTTTTAAATATAACTTTAAGCACTGCGCTATTAATCTCAAATGCATCAGAAAGGTAATTGAAAACATCAGGGGTTTATACTAGTAACATAGGTTAAAGCAGGTAACAAAAGTTACTGCAAACAACAGGGGTTAATAAGAGTTCAGTACTTTTCATGGAGGAAGAGAGTAGCTCGAATTATCATGTGGTAGAGACATACAAGTTACCAGGCCATAAATCTCTTCTGAGAGGTCTAGTCCAATGATAAACCTACATGGACTACCCATTTCAGCTAGCTAAGCTAGGTACACCAACTGCTTAACTTGCTGCTTCTCCTAGGATGGTCAGAAGAAGACTGAAGTTCTACTTCAGATATCCCTCCTTATAAAGGCCAAAAATGACTTTCCAATCGCGTGACAAGGCTCTGCGCGGCGCGGTCCGCTCGCCACGCTGGTGGTCACGCGTTCGACGCGTGATTACGTCGAATCCAAATATCAAGGTTACGCATCAGTGCGTATCGTTTTTATCCATTTGGATCGGGGATATTATTAATATATTCGTATGGGATGTTACTGCCAATGATTTTTATAATGTTGTGGTTACTCTCTTCCTAGGTGTGACTTACGATTACGTGTGGAGTATAAATATACGATAGTTCAAATGAATACACAGTAGAATGTCTTTGTAAGCCAAATATTTTTAGTTTTTACTTTGCTCCAACTTCATTCTCCTGGAATTCAGTCCCTTCAGTGATGCGATTTTTATCAGTCTAATGTTTCTTCTTTGTCTTTACTATTTAATGAGATTATCGGCAAACTTCCAAGTTGTTTTCTGAACTTGCTTTTGAGGTCTTCCTTTGTTTGTATTTCAGGATCACGAGACGTTTCATGTTGAGGATGCAACGCGAACTCAACACTCTCTGGAAAATTTCGTTATAGAAATCAAACAGATATCCTGATCCTGTCCTGATCCAATTTTTTTCAAAAATAAATATCCAACTCCAATCCTGATCCAAAAATCCCAAATATCCTGCAGGATATCCAATCCTGATCCTGTCCATGCTCACCTCCACTGGGTGAGCACTTTTGAACACCGGTGAATGAACTAAGTAACTTAACTGTTAATTATTTGAAAATTCCCCAAAACTATCGCGGTCCGCACAAAACGTCCGTGCGGGCCGCATTGTTTGAGACCCTGGTTTAAAGGAAGATTGCGATGCATACAAGGTGTAGTTTATGTTTTATTATTGTTCATAAAATATTCCTAATTATTTTCTTTCATTTTCACATGTTACAGAGACCTATCAGTTTTGCTAAATGAGAAAAATTAAATATATATCGTTTCTCTTTGATTTACTCGGTTTTGTGTTTTGTCCAGCTTCCGTTTTTTGTAGAATTTGACCAAGCGTGTCGAACCGGCGCCTGCTGGAGTTCGAATCAACGTTTTCTTCCACGCGCTGAGAAATTTAGTACATACGAGAGAAATGAAATTTTAGGAGAGTAGCTTGTGGAGAAATTACAAATGGAAATAGAAAAGAAGAGAGAAAATTGCGCTTTGTTTCGTTGTTTCTTAACTTTGGTTCATTTTTTCTTGAATACGTTTTCACGCAGAAATCGAGAAATACTGTTTAACAAATTAGCAACAGTAGAAGAGTTACTAAAGAGTTGAGTAGCTTGCTTGGCTACTGGCTAGTACTAGTAGTAGTACTGTAGTCTGTTAATTATGCTGTAGCTGCGATAACTGCCAACTAGTCTTTTATATATTAATGCTGTTCTAACTTCTAAGTGTTGAAAAACAAATATTCAAAACGCAGTTAGCGAGAAGCTCAGCTGGTCGGAACACAAAATTTAAAATTGCACTTGGTTCAAGCAAATTACAGTAGTAGTTGAGCTAGCCTACAGTAGTACAGCAAACAATAAGCATGCATAAAAGTATGTGAAAGACGGATATCCATCAGTAGCGGAGTGTGGTTGCATATTATATAAAATGACGTAGGCTAACTGGAGTCAGAAAAACTGATATTTTAGTAGTAAGTGGCTATGGATGCACTTGCATAACGTGTTTCAAATAAAACACTGAGCTTGTCACTCAAGCACTAAGCAGCATGTCCTGGTGGTAGCGTAGCGGATGCGTTTAGATCTGCTGTTTCAGTTCGGCTCTCAACCTACAAGCTTAGACCTAAAGGTAGTACCTACAGGTAAGCCTGTGGCTCTTGTCAATCATGATATTTGAAACCTTATTAATACGCCACCTGTAATGTCACATCACATTAAATGTGACAGTAACGCACGAGGAGAGAACAGTTTAGGCTTGGCAGAAGCATAGTAAACGCAAAAAGGTAAACCTAAAACGTAACTCTAACTGTAGCCCTAACCTTAAGGCAGTGTCTGTTTTGTTGCCCAGATGGCAGCAGCAAATAAAGGCTTGGTAGAAACAAAGTAAATGTAACTTAAAGATAAACCTACAACTAAACCCTAACCTTAACCGAACTGTAGCCCTAATCCTAACCTAAGCTAACCTAATGCTAAGCTAACACGAACCTAACACTAAGCTAACCCTAACCTAACAAACAACACAAACCGCTAAACGTACTGTAACACCTAATCGGAACCTGAAAAAAAGCAAAGAAAAAAATGAAAGTAGGCAAGGTGAGAGTCGAACCGAAAACCGTAGGCATAGCAGCTATAACACCTAACCAATGCACCATGAGCAAGATGGCGTTTTTTTGACAAAGTGACCTTTTTCTTGGTATTACATCATGCCACGAGACCGAATCTTCGACTGCCGGCACAATAGCTATAGCCGATCTGTTGCCGCCAGAATATCGCCAGTAAAATAGACACTACCTAACCTTAATGCTAACCTAAGGTGCCTTGTAAAAGGCAGAGCTCCGTAAATAGCGGATCTTGGTTGCGGAGTTTGATGACGTAACCAGAGTGTAAAAAAGTTACGTTGCAAAAGCAAAAAAATGAAAAAAAGTGAAGGAAAAATGTTGTATCATTGCAACTTAATATGCATTTCTCTTAGACATGGAAGGCATGGAAGTTTGCAATGTTTAAAAATTTTATACTCTCACAACTGTTGAAACCTATTTTTTTGTCCCCGAACTATTGTGAGACTCAGATAACTAAACATTATGATTATCAAACTTCAAAATAGACTTTTTTTTATCATGATAGTGTAATATCACCTTTTGCAGTACAATTATTTTTACTACCGTTTAGTTCTCATTGCGCAAACATGAAATAAATATCGGTTTTAGTGACTCTGGCTACGTCATCAAACCTCTGCAACCAAGTTCCACTATCAAACCTCTGCAACCAAGTTCCACTATTTACAGAGCTCTACCTTTTATAGGGTACCCTAACCTAACACTAATCCCTAAACCTAAAGTTTGGGAAGTTTTGAAAAAAATAAAGAAAAAGTGGTCCTACAAATTGAAACGTGCAAGCAGTAAGGACTACTACCAAAACGAAAGTTGGCAAGGTGAGAGTTAAACCGAAAACCTTTGGCACAACAGACCTTAAACGTATGAACGTGATTACGGATATGCCTGGCCTGACGCAATTCAAATAATAGGGTCATTTTGTCATTCAAACCGCGTAGATCTCGTAGCCTAGGGGTTATGCATTACGGCTGCTATGCCAATGGTTTTTGGTTCGACTCTCAACTTGCCGTCTTTCGTTTTTTTTTTCTTCACTTTTTTCAGGCTTATGTGTTACCTTTAGGGGTTAGTGTAAGGTTAGTGATAGGTTAGCATTAGGTTAGGATGAGGTTAAGATTACAGTTAGGGTTAAGGTTAGGTTTAGGGTTTATCTTTTGTTTAGTTCGTTTCTAGCAAGCCTAATGTACTTTTGTCATGCATTATTATTATGTCACAGGTGGTGTATGAATAAGTTTTCAAATTTCAAGATCCATATGCGTATCTATAGCCACTGCCTAAATGTATCTGCTATGAAGTTGATACCGATTGAGTAACAAAGTCAGCGTTTCATTTGAAACATGTCTTGCAAGGCATATTCGTAGTCACTACCAAACCTAAAACCACTAACCTTAAACCTAAATCCCTAAACCTAAAATCTTAAACCTAAAAGTCTAAACATAAACCATCAACCATTCTGATAAAATGATTGTGATTTGGCACATCTATATGTACTAAGTGGTTCTTTTAACTGAAAAAATTGTGAAGTTTTTTTTTAATATTAGCAGGTGGCTTGTAGTGGCTCGGTGAAATCCAACTGCTAAAAAATATTGTCAGCAGCCTGCTTTTTCAACCTTAGCAGCCTGCCCAAAACAGACCATTAGCAACCTGTGCCATCTCTACCGCGGACAATGTACATATTAAAAAGTAAACTGATAAAAAAGCAAAGAGATTCGCCTGCACATAGCAAGTGCTCTGCAGACAAAATCGTATTCAAGGGCAGCTTTCAAAGAAGCGATGTTAGTGAAACAACGGAATACATGGCCATTTCAGGACCCACCAGATAGTTTTCCTTGAAGTCAGTACTATGTTCCACAAATTCTGCCGACTCACTGGCAGAGTTTTCAGAGTTTAATATTCCCTTTAAATAGTCTTTCCAAATTTTAACAATCTCTCCATCATTTTTTACCCCACCCACCAATGTCCTTCTGCCAAAATATCTGATTGGTTTTATCAGCTTGCAATGTATCTAATTGCCTTAGAATTACAAATCTTGGTTCAGCAGTCAACACTGACAAAATTTCATCAGTCAATGTGCCAAAATTTCGTCAAGGCAGTGTGCCGAAAAGAAATTTCGTCAATCAGTATGCCGAATGGCTATTACGATCGGGTTTGTTAAACAATTTTGTAACTGTGTTTAGTGGAGGGGTTCTAATTGGGCTCAATTTTTGTAATCTTAAATTTTGATCTTAGCAGCAGTACGTAGTTTTTCTTTTTGTTTCATATGTCGACTTTTGTGCTGGACTGAAGATGTGTAACACACGAAACCAGTTTCCTTACACAATAAATTGCGACTGATTCACTTACTGTTGGTCACTGCTGTGACTTTACTATTATTGCTGAATGATGAGTGTAAGCTTGAATCATTGCAAGAATATAAGAGTATAACCAGGCAGGAGATTCCTCAAACAGTCTGCTACAAAGCTAGAGCCTGTAATTGTTGATTTTGGATGGTTTAATTTTTTGTACAATGGTGAGACTCTTGAATTAAAGAACCATAGGTTTAGTTGAGTTGATTTTATTTGCCCATACTTAGTATTTCAGCTTCTTCTTTTGAGGTAGTTGTTCAAACCACTGCTTGGCTGCACTAGATCTCGGGGCAGGTGTTGAGCAACCATTCAATAGTCCCATCGTCCAGAACCGTCAGGCCATGCAGTCCAGGGGAGGTCGATGGATTGGACATTGGAGGACAACATGGTTGACGGTTTGTTCTTCTGCGCCACACTCAATGACTGCAGAGGAGGCCCATTTGTACAAGCAGGAGCGGAAACGTTCGACACCGGTGCAGAGGCGGTTAAGCCAGACTCAGGCTCTTTTTAGGAGGGTCATTCAGGGGGGTGGGTGCCGTTGTCGGGGATGAACATGCAGAGTCTTGTGGTGTTGTCCACCCACTCTGCATTCCATTGGTAATCTGCCCACTGTGCCACATGTATGTTGTTGTTGTCAGATAAACTGATGAGATGTTGTGCGGCGGGTATAAATGGGTGTCTCGACTTGAGGCGCCATGTGTTTGCACTCAATGGACAGGTGAGCGCTGAGTGGAGTGGATGTCCAGGCTCCATGGCACGGCATTCTAGAGACAGTGTGGCTCCATTGCAACTAAGCTCAGCAGGTTGGATGCCTGCGAGGATTGGAAGGTTGTCCACTGGTGTAGGACGCAGGCATCCAGTAACAATTTGCAAGGCGTCGTTGATGGCAGGGTCGATGAGGTGGGTATGAGCACTGCGGCACCAGACAGGCGCACAGTACTCTGCGGTTGAATGCACCAAGGCTGAGGTGGCTATTCGCAGAGTTGTTGATCCAGATCCCCAGTTGGAGCCGGCAAGCCGCCTCAGGAGCGCGACGTGTGATGTCAGCTTCTTGCGAAGTGACTCAACGTGTCGGCGATGCTTGAGCCACCTGACCAACGTTACTCCAAGGTATTTGGGCGCAGAGAAAAAAGGCAGGGTTTCGTTGTTGTATTTGACTTTAAGCTCAGGTTTAGCTACCTTGTTGATAGGATGGAAGGCTGCCGACACCATTTTTGTAGTGCTGAGCTTTACCTTCCAGGTCTGGAGGTATTCACCTACAGTTGCCATGTCCTTGGTTAGCACCCCTTCCACTGCCTGGCAGTCTTCATCAGTATGCATGATTGCTAGGTCGTCAGCATATGCATACTTTTTGGAGACGATGGCTGGCAGGTCAGAGATGTAGATGTTGAAGAGAAGGGGTACCAAGACAGATCCCTTTAGGATGCCATTCTTGAGGCGTTGTAACCTGTTCCTTCTACCGATTCCTGTGGTGAGGGTGAAACCACGATTGCCAACCAACTACATGATCATGTGGACCCTGTGTCTATCAGGCAGCAATTGCAGCAGTTTGAGTGTGAGGCTGCGGTGCCATACAGTGTCATAGGCTGTGGTGAGGTCGACAAACATAGCTCCGGCTTTCTCTTTAGTCGAAAAGCTATCCTCGATGTCCTGTGTCAGCAGGGTGACCTGTGACCTGGTCTATAGTCGACCTCCCGTGTCAAAAGCCTGCTTGCTCCTGAGGGAGTAATGGGTCGATGATTGGGTCGGCACGAGCGTAAATGAGTTTCTCGAGGATTTTAAAGGGGATACGCAGCAGAGATAAATATTCCAGCAATAAAAAACAATGAGGGCAAGGACGCCAGAACATTGAAGGAACTAGAAGGTTATCTGGTCAATGCCCCATAGCATTTAAATTAGATATGTTACTGTCCAGTTTCAACTCGTGGTGTTGGATAGGCATGGGAAAGAGCTGCCAGATGATCAACACAGCTGCGAAAGGAGTGCTGGGTTACAACTCGTCTCTATGGTTGGGTATAGTGCTCAGAGCCAAAAGGATCTGGGTGTGGTGGAGAAAGTGTATACCAAGCTAAAATGAAATTTTGCAGATTGTCATAATCCTTTTGCATCTAGCAAGCTAAAGAAATGTTTGCAGCAGTTTTTAGGTTGAGGATGATGTTTGGAAACTCTTGGGATCAGATACAGTATGTCTGAGATGTAGCGTTCGAATTCCATTGCTCACCATAGGTCATTGGTCTTACTACTTTGTTGTGTAAAACAGTCAGTTCAAAGCAGTTTTTTAGGTCCACCGCAGACACCTATTGCATGTTGGGGATGTCTATAAGTAAAACTGTAATAAACTGATCCCAATGCAGTATGACTAAGATAGTATCTTATCCTATAAGACAGTTTAAAAAAAGGCAATAGACTTTTTGCAGATGCCAGTGGTCTCAATTGTAACTAGTTGAAATATGTAGATGATAAACATTTTCGACACCAGGTCTTTTTCGTGAATACAAAGTGTCTGAATACTGGGAAGTTTTTAAGAGTTTACCATGCTTATGAAGCCCATTCTTCAATTATTAGATCTGCTACAGACGAATCCAGTTAAGTGCATAGCCGATTGGCCAAGCTTTCTTATGTGTTTAACCAGAATATGCGATTATCCGTATGAAACAAATATCTGCAAGTTCACTGCTTTACTCTACTTTTGTCCACATGCATGCTATCTGACACCACTGATATGTGGTGGCTTAACACTGAACTCAAAGATTTCTGGAACTGTGGGATATAGAAATGCTTTCAGAAATTCTAAAAATATCTTCATCCTGATACAGCTGGGCACTGTACCTAAACACTTTGTTAGCCTGTGTCATCATCAAACTTTCATAATCCCAATGGTATTTGCTATGCATCATTTGGTTCGGACATTCACCAAGTAAATTGGAAGTAAAGGCCTGTTTCATCACAATTATAAACGTTGGACACAGAATACTGCTCTTGTATTTGTGGCCACACGGATGTGATCTAGTGTTCAGTTGCTCTTGAGTCATGGCTTTGTTTTTCACCGTGCTGTCGCTTAAAAATGATTCAATTTTGTTCTCGCCACCAATTTACTCATCTCCGGATCAAAATCAACATGAATTATGTTGCTCTTTAAGTCATTTGCTTTTTACGGAGCACAGGTCCACTAATGATAGGTCCCCTGAGAGCCGGCAAATCGAGCTGATTTCATGGCTCAAAAGTTTTTTTAGATTCTAGGCTGTAGCACGAGTTTTTAGAGCAGCTATGTCCAACCCCCAGGCCACATGCGGCCCAGTTTAGATTTAGGCTGTAGTAAAAGTATCCTATATTCTCACAACTTCTGATTTTGATAATCTTGAATTTAACATTTTTGTTGTAGGTGGTCTTTCGTGCCACTTAATCACATCTGTTACCATTACAGTTTGGCATAAGCTAAATTTGGTTTGCTGTGATCAAAGTAAGCCATTCAATGTGTGGCCCTCATTAATATGTCACTCAATGTGCGGTCCTGGTGAAGATAGTGATATAATTTTTGGCTCAATAAGCCATTTGAGTTGGACATAGCTGCTTTAGAGGGTTTGATTGACTTTCTATCATGTCTGGTTCAAAAGTTATGGCAAAATAACTGAATATTAATTAGAGAAATCCCCCAGGATTTTGTAAACAGTTTGGGGGTTTTTGGTCATACCTTTGGCTCCAGAAACGCTATAATGTCGATCAAGGGCTCTTTAGACTCGTATTATAGCCTAGAATCCAATAAAACTTTGAGCCACAAAATCGGCTCTTTGAATTGGCTGATGACGTCATCACGATGTCATCAGACAAACTGTAAAACATACCCCACTCATGTCGTCAACCAAAAGCCCCAGCCCAAAACTTAATTTTTTTTTCATTCTAAACTATTAGGCTTCATGAGTCTTTAAGGGTTTGAATGGCTGTCTAGCTCAATCTACTGCTGAGTTATGGCTGGCTGAAGTTTGGCCTGAAATGGCAAATGACACCTTTTGTGTAACTTCTATTTTTGTCAAAAGTGTTTTTTTAGCCACAATTTAGGCTCCTGATATGCTAGCAAACCAATCAATGACTCTAAAGATGCGGATTATGGCCAAGCTTGCAAAGAAAACTTCGAGCCAAAAAATGGCTTGTTGGGTTGGCGCTTAGGGCCAGGTATACTTGGCCAAAAAGGCAAAAATATGCTCCCATTGTGACATCAGCCACAGAGAACCTGAAATCAAAATGAAAAATATTTTTCCAATCTGAACTAGAAGACCTGCTGAATCCATAGAGGGTTTGAACAGCTCTCTAGCTCAATCGGCTAGCAAGTGATGTTGTTGTAAAGCTCTGCAAATATGTGGTTGGCCTAGGACGGAGGGGTTAAATCGATTAATGGCACCACAGGTTTTCACAACATCTGGGTGGCATGCTTTACACTCCTTTAAAGTTAACAGATGCGATTAAGCGGTTTAACTTCACAAATGTAAAGAACAAGGATGCTTGTGACCAGCCTTTTCCAAAGGTCATGTTTTAGATTTTTATCGTGTTGATTTTTACAGCATTATCAAACGCGTTCAGTTCGTTGTTGAACTTCAAACATAGGGCACTTGCAACACACACATGAGTTTGTAGATTGTAAGGCAGTTTTTCAAGGTGAAAAATGTTAGGTGTTGACGCAGCTGGTTGTGGTGGTAACAGTCGCGAAAACAGGTCACAGTATGTGGTGACAGATACAACATGGCAGCTGTTGCATTATTTGCAGGTGGTGACAACAGAGAATTACTGATAGTTTTCAGCAAGACAAAAATTGGTAACTTCATAATTATGTGCACCATTGTTCTTCTGCATCCATGGCTTCCTTTCTCATTTTCTCTAGAGATGCTATAAAGTGCATTATTTTTAAGAACATTTCCAGCAAACCACCCAAAAACATAATTTATTTGAATCACAAACAATCAGCAATTAAAAAGCATAGCTTTTTTCCATTCTTTTTTCTAGCTACCACACATAGTGTTGTTAAAGCAGAAGGTTGTTTCTGCTATTTTCCCTGTTGCCAGTGTTTGCTTAGAACAGTGGTTCTCAATCTTTCATGAGCTGTGGCCCCCTTCTAAGTTTAACAGGCGAATACTTAATATATCGTGACACTTGGGTTATGCGATATCATGGCAAAGCTACCTAGTGGAGGCCTCCGCATGTGGCCCTCAGAAGCCACTCTGTGGCCCCCAAGGGTGGCCGAGGACCCCATTTGAGAAACCCTAGTTCAGAACAATGACTTTTCCAGAGCGTAGTGCTATCATATACTGTAACTAAGTGTATGTAGTTCATCATTTATTCCACTGTAGCCTTTATGCAAATTAATCTACTTACTAAGAGCAATGCATCATGAATTGTTTAAAACTGTTTTTAAAGATAGGAAAACATAGCAAATGGCTTGCATTTATCAATAGTTACAGTCAACATGGTTGGGATACACTGTGCTGATGTTATGCATTGCTGATGTCCAGTTACAGAGAGATTAATGTTTGCATTTTAAAAGAATGGACCCTATTGAAGAGGAAGATTCGTCGAAGGTGAAACATCTTGTGTTTTAATTGCTTTAACTGAAAGTTGTGGGCAACTCAAAGTTGTTTTTTTTACATTATGTTGCATTAACCTGTGCCAATTCCAGGTGAATAAAAAATTAGAAGCATCTTCCCCTGTTCCTAAAGCTGGTGGAGGATTACTAGACAATGTTTCACTTCTTACAACTGGTGCTTCCTCGCTGTTGCAATTTACCAATGAAAGAAATCCTGTCACAGCTCAACGGAATAATGGTACAGTAATATATTGAAAACACATTTGAACTAGTTTCATATCAAATTTTTACAACTAATAGATATTGTAACTAAATCTGTTCTCTGTAACTGAAAGATTTTAACACAGTTAATGGTTTTGGACCTTGTTGCACATGACTGATGCAATGATATATCATAGAAGGATAATTTATGACGATTGACTGTAGAGAGAATTTTTTCTAGCAAACAAAAAAGAACCTGCTAATCAGAAGCTTATGGACACTTCAACTCCAGCCAGAGCTGTACCAAAGGAAACAATTATGTATGGATTTGATTTATCTCCAGTACATAGTTATGAATATAAACCACCCAAAGGATCAAGATCTCATGTAAGTGTGTGGCATTACACATGATTTTGTTCATCTTCTGAATGTAATTTTTTGTAGCATATGTAATTTTTGTATCAGCTGTTTATGGCTGAAAGTTATGGTGACTTTAAATTGTGTTGTCTATATACTTGCCCTTTATTATGTGCAACATCTTTGTGAGTCCTGCACAACATTGAAAGAATGCCATATTTTAATCATGAAAGGCAACATATACAATGCTCACTGTTTTTAATAGGTCTCTGCAGAAGTCTTCAGCTTGGATCTTCAGTAATTTTATTTAAGTTTTTTTTAATAGGATGGCATTTTTGCTAAATATTGTCTGTGATGGAAACAAAATGTCATGTAGGTATTGAAAAACAATTCTCTGGCTCACGTTTCTGTGCAGGAGAGGATCAAGATTGCAGAGGCCTATTTCGTGATGAAGTCAGTTGTCAAAACTCAACTACAATGTCAGAAGGAGTTTCCAGGCAGAAATGCTACAACCAAACTCTAAGCCAAAGCGCTTCCTAGACAAATTCAGGGAATGGGGAAGTGCACATCATATCATTAACAGTCACAGTGGCCAGCCATGTGAGTCAGGACAGAAAATCACATTGTGACTGTGATGCAGTGTTTGGAGCAGTCTCCAAGGAAATCAAGGCCTCATTTGTCCAAGGAGACTGATATTTCAAATTCAATTATGCACACAATGGACTAGGATCTTCACCCATTTCCATATAATGTGCAGATTTTACAACTTCAGACTGATGCGAATAAGGCTGAGACAAATGTGTTTGGGCAAACCATCAGTCGGCGAATCAAAGACCATCCTGATTTCTTGGCCTTTCTTTTTTCAGTGACAATGTAAATATCCACCTTAGTGGTCACGTGGACAAACATAATATATATGCGCTTCTGGTTTCAGGCACAGCCTCCTGAACACCCATAAATCTGGAACAAGCATGACTATTTGGTGCTTGTTAGGTTGAAATGGCATTATCAGGCCATACTGGTTCAAGTATGCTGATGGACATCTGGTAACTGCGAACATAGAGCAACATAGTGACTTAGTGAGAAAAAAATTAATCCCGAAACTGAGCAGGAGTAGCCAGTTTTTTTCACCTATGGAATGTTGGTACCAACCTGGACCTGGCCATCACAAGTGTCAGCCAGGACAACTGACTGCCTGACAGACATGTTCTGGGAGAGTACCTGCATCGTCCCTTATAACACCACCAAAGCTCAAAGTTCCTGCCTACAGCAATCTGATAAAGGCTGAATAGAAACTTTTGCAAGGCTGACTGACTGGATGCACTTTTGCCTTCTCATAAAAGAGAATCTATTGAGAGGTTTCCACCTCGTGACTCAACAAACATCGAAAATGCATACCTGGAACTATGCTAGAGTCTTCTATGTGCAGCTAAGCAATGCATCCCATGTGGCCGTCGCAAGAACTACATGCCATGTTGGGACAAAGAGTGCGAGACCTTTTATTGCTATTTCCTCCCAGACCTCCTGAGGACTGACTGACTCTAACAGAGCTGCTTTAGCTCTACTTTCACAGGTCAATCAAAAGAAGCAGGAACAATGGGAAGGAAGAAGCTGTGAATTCCATTGACTTCGTGCACTCCAGTCACCAGGTGTGGAGCACATTCAATATTAACACTTTGAGAGCCGGGTTAATTCAAGCGGTTCGCAAAAAGCAGCTGTTTTGAACGTGGCTTTGCGGATGAATATCTCCGCTCCTGATCGCTCTAGCGACTCGGCGAAAATCTCAAAAAACGTGGTCAGTCTAGTAGATTAGACTCGAAAAAAAATTTTTTGCTTGGGGGGTGCAGG
>Ga0210059_1007562_pt1 | contig 17236 bp, 10 predicted proteins | sample Ectturendosymbi2_FD_188042 | JGI IMG/M metagenome (GOLD analysis project Ga0210059, IMG submission 188042) | Ecteinascidia turbinata endosymbiont from Florida, USA - Sample 2 (SPAdes) (version 2) | ecosystem: Host-associated > Tunicates > Ascidians > Unclassified | place: Key West, Florida...
AGGATTTCCTCTTTTGGGCATTATGCCTTACTTGGATAAGTATCCAGAAAGAATATTTGCACAATGGAGTAAGTATTACGGACCTGTCATGACGGTACCTATGGGACTTGAGAACTGGGTTGTTCTGAACGACTACGCGTCAATTTACGAGGTAATACGATAACGGCGAAATTCGTTTCAGTGAATACCGTAAATGGTATGATTGTGGTGAACAAACATTGCTTGCACCATCAATGAAATCAATTTTTGTGCAACATTTTTTCAGGTATTTTACAAAACTTTTGCCACCCAAACCCCACCTTGGTTTGCTTATAGGCAAACTTAAGTGCAATAGATCTGCAAGAACAAAACAGCGTCGCTTTTGATATAGTTTTTCTGTGTTGGTTTGCGTTGGTAGACATTTTGGGAATTTTAAATCATACAGGATAAAATTATCATGTAATCGACGTACTGAAGGAAAAACACCAGCATGGCAACTTCTGTAAAGCATTTCGTGACGAACTTTGAAAATAATTCTCTACATTTCCTGTCTGCAAAACACTTCTATCTATTTGTAGTGCAGGTGCTGTACCTTTTCCAAAGATGTAAACTATGGATATGGTTGACATAGGTTGACATTGCTAAAGTTTTTCCGTCCACCTTTCGATTTACATAAGTAGCTGTGTAAAACGAGTCTACCAGCATCTCCCAGGACGCGATACAGACGTGATAAAGTGGCACTGAGGACCGTTGCATCAGAAATTTAAATTTTAAGACTATCAAAATAAGGACAAGCTGTTAGAATGTAGACCACTTATACTACAGTATAGCGGAAACCTAATCTGGGCCGCACAATCTCTTCCACTGGGGCGCATGGGGTCCGCAGGCCGAGGCTTGGACATAGCTGAGCTAGACCAATTTTACAGGTCACAATGGAGGCTCCAATGCAATATATCTGAACCAGTGCCGCTTTGCAGCCTAAACGACAAATGATACGGGACAAATAAAGCTTCAAGACAAGTACAATTATTTGTCTGTGAGACACAAATGACATCTCTGAAAATTGTGCCTTAATATTGCGTTGTGTCCTTACTCTTCAAAGAATGTTGCACAAACGGATGGCGAGCCTAGTTCGTGCAGACAGAATTGCGGTAGCCAAACTTTAGCATTAGCAAGTATTCTTCTGACAAAAGAAAAGCTTACTATTAAAAATTCCTGTCATAACCTATTAGGTTGTTACAAAAGCCTTTCAGCAGCGGGTTGAAAAGCCAACGAGTTCAAGGTGCACTTGAGTTTGAGTTCGAAAACAGTTTAGTCTTGTGGTACGTCTTCCTGCATTTGTTTAGTATCAAAGTTTCCATAATCACGAGCGTCGTTATTGTAAGCGATTTTGGAAGATGTGCACTTTCAGTTCTGTGGAGTTGTTGGCATTACCTGAACGAGAATTATTCAAAAAGAGTCTTACAAGTTTCTAGTCTGTCTTTCCTGTGCAAATTCTTCCGATTGACAATTTGTTACAGAATACTTTTCACAATCGCACCATGTCGATTTACGTATCACTGTGTTAAGATAAATCTCCTGCTATTTATTCTTTACAAGAACATGGTATGAAAATCTAAACTGGTGCATTTTTCAAAATTTAACAAAAAAATATTTTTGCACAAAAAAAAACTTTTAGATCTGCTTTCAAATGAAATGCATTTGCCGTCTAATGATGTGTCAGCTTCTTTACTTCCGGAGATGTCTGCTTGCTTGCTGAATATTGCTCACCTCACTTTTTAAACGAATTATGATCTCTGTATCCTGACTTTGTTATATGATGCAGAGTTTTCAAAACGCACCTCAATACGATTTGATGATAAAATTTTTGATTCAAGTTGTTTTAATGTCCCCACGGAATAACCAGTTTGCATTTTTGCAGGCATTGGAAAAAAACGGAAGATCATTTTCAGGACGACCGTTCTCATCTCTCGGTAACATGGTAACTCAAGGACACGGTATCGCTGCAATGGACTATGGAGATTACTGGAAAAATCAAAAAAAATTCGGATCGATGACGTTTCGTAGGTAATGAAAAGACCAGTTCTAATGCTGGCCGCATGAATATTTCAAACAATGCTTAATGGAAATGTTCGGAGATAATTACAAATATGAATTCAAGTTTGAATTTCAGGTCAAACTCTCTGTGGCAATAGGTAGCACGTCAAGAATTGAAATTTGGCTTTGCTTACGAATTAGGAGCAACGCCAAGCCTTTCAGTAAATCTCTTCTGCGCAATACAGTAATATACTGATTAAACTGGCAAGGTTCTCAGAAGGAAGGTGAAAACATTGACGCGTTTAAACTTGAAGTGATGAACATTGAAATCATCCATGACGAATTCTTCAACTCAGGGGTCAGCAGCATGGTGCCTACGGGCACCTGATCGCCCGCAGGTCTCTTCTGAAAATAAGATTAGGACGATCAGTGTCTTCACATGCTGTAGATGAATGTCATTATAACGCAACTGAAGATAAACTTAGCAATTCTTTTATTTCAAAAGTGTTTGTCAAACTGGTACCACTTCGCATTAAGCGGTGCCGAAGGAGTAACTCCCAGTTTCAAAAAAATTGGTGACCCCTGGTTAGCTAGGCTAATATATGCACGCACGCATCGAAAAAGCTTGTTCGAATGAAATATGTCGCGATTCGTGGATAGACTGTTGCAGAGGTTTCCATGTACAGAAAATTTGAAAGAATTGATTTCATAGTTTGATGGAAGCTGTAAAAATGACAAGTTGATGAAGTTGAAATTAGTCACCATGACTTTTTTAGGAAGAAAACATAAGAAGAAAACATCGGTTATTGTTGACAATTATTTGCGAAATCGATCCAGTGAAATGGTGATTCTGAAACGCAGCCTTTGCAACGTTCAGTAATTCCGGCCCGTATGGTCATGTCCCAAACTTTATTTTTCACCCTCTCCGCTGATTTGTCGCATGGCCGAATTGTTGTTCAGTGGAATCAAGCAAGCGTGGCAGCAAGGAACAACAGAGTTCACATGTCATGATCACTCTTCGCGCACGCTGGTCATTATGTTCAATCGTTCACAATCTAGTATCGGCGGAGATCACACGCCGGAATCACTCTATTATTGCTTGTTCGCGCCACATACACATACTGACACAAATATGAATGCAGATGGTGTTGGTTTTTATGTTAAAAAATACTAAAGTTCCATGTACTCTCAAACATACCACCACTAAGCGATGATAGTGAAGCTCTGTGTCTAAAAACATTGACTGATCAAGTTAATTTTGTTCTTGGTTTTGTGTATAGACATCCCAAAGTTTGTTCCCTCAAAGCTTTCTAGCAAACTCGGTCCCTGCCGCAATATAAAGTTTGAGCAGTTTGCATCCACAATTCCACAAGGCAGTGAAATAAAACGAGCATTGTCACTGCGCATGCGCAAAACGCAGCAGCGAACGCGCTGTGACGTCACCACAGACAAAGGTCACACTGACAAAATTAATTTAAATGAAAGAGATGCGTGAACTGGTGCACAATGTCCGAAAAACCCACTCATATTCAAACAAATCATGGGCAGAATTGGTTTCACAATGGGTTATGTATGTATTTTGTATAAAATAAAATGTTCAGTTTCGTCTGCATTTCATCTACTGTAGTTTGGAACGAATCACTGCAAGTTCTTCAGGTTTGATATTTTTTTATCATGCTGACTAACATGTGAGCCAAACGCGAGCAAAAACTAGCGATACCAATTGATTACAACTTTAGAGTAGTTATTTCATTTTTTATTGTCACATTACGCAAAAAAATGTTTTGGTCAATTGGATGTATGATCTGTTTCACAGATTTGGTTTGGGTAAAAGAAGCATGGAAGACAAAGTATTAGAAGAGGCAGATTGTTTAAATGAAGAACTGCGGAAGCAGAATGGAAAGCCTTTTTTCATGGCAGTGAGTTGTTTGTAGAAAAAGAAGTTAATCAATGTTTAAATCAGCTGGTCCGAACTTAAATATGTTGAAACTGATTTGATTTCAGGAACAAATTAGCAATGCTGTTTCCAACGTTATTTGTTCCGTTGTATTCGGTCATCGTTTTCTTTACAACGACCCATGGTTTACCGAAATGCTGGAAATTCTCAGAAAATGGTAATGAGCTTTTACTTATAGAAAACGTTGCCGATGACATAAAGATGTCGAAGTTACTGAAACCATTTTTTTATTCACAGGTTTGGCAACCCGGAGGAAGTTTCTAAGATAGGAATGATGTCGTTCATACCGCAGTTACGATTCATTCCACCATTTTCACGCGTTGTTAAGGACTTGTTGAAAGATACCGACTACATGATGGGTACTGCGTGTAATGTTCTGCGAATTTCACATTTCGTAATTATATTTTATGTAAAACATGTGGTGACTACTAAAGAAGCGTTATGCCCAAACAGGTTGGGATCGGAGCTTTCGTCCCTTCCGCAACCGGAGCTAAAGTAACATTGTGCGCACGTTGATTTTACATAACCAGGACAAGTACGTTATGATTAATAAATTATGATTAATTGTAAGCCACATGAGTTTAGCAGGTGAATCCATCTGCAATTTATTTCACAGGGGAACTAGTTTCGTGCAAAACAGTGGTTCTCAAAATGGGCGGAATCGCCCCTGCAGGGGCGATTTTGATGAGCAAGGGGGCAATAGCGGGGCGAAACAACACAGAGGGGAAAATGGTCAACTATTAATCGATCGTTGAGTTAACCTCAGTAGCCTACTATTGTGACATGTTAGTTTCTTGCAAATTTTAATTTACTATGATAATCGTTGGAGGTTGTTGCTAAAGCAATTCACTTGTCAAAATTTTTACGGCATCTATTAATTTTTAGTCTGGATCGTCTATGTGCCCGGCTACAATGTGGATTATTTCAGGGCTGCGGAGCCTTCGCAAAAATGTCAAAGCTCCGACTCCGGAGCTTTTCTTTTCACGAACATGGGTGCGGCTCCAGCTCCGGAGCTCTTGGTTTTCATGAGAGTGGCTTCAGAGCTCAGTATTTTCATGGCTCTAGCTCCGGCTTCTGTTCGTTTTCACACTTTAATATGTTAATTGTCTTAGTGTACCTCAAGTTGAATGGAAAATGAATTAAATCAAGTACACAAAACTAAGAAAATGTACCAACTGTTTTGAGTAATTTAATCTGTTTTTTCTTACAAGCAGCGCTCTTACCATGAGGAAATCAGCGACATTGCAACAATCACAGGTTCAGACGATTCAGTGTACAGTTACTAGTAGAAACGTAAAAGAAACATGAACGGCCTTCAGATCTATTGTTGTAGTCTGGTATCGTAACTCGTAACAATAGCGTTTAGTGTGCTATAAAGAGCACACGTAAATGTATTTGGCAAAACTGTTAGTATCTAGGAAGGGATACGGAGCCGGAGCTATTGAGCACTGCCTCTAGGCAATTTGCCCAGAACCCGTTCCGGACTCCGCAGTCTTTGATTATTTTCACCAGAATTCTGAACATATATCAGCGTCGCAATACAACTGCTTGGGGGCAGAAACGACGTGTCGAGAGTGAAGAGGGGCGATGGAATAAAAAAGTTTCAAAAAACACTGGTGTAAAACATCTTTAGTCGGGCAAAGGCAGTAAGAAAAGCTTACAAGTGAAACGTTGACACTAAAACAAGAGTAGAAAAAACGCATGAATTTAGGCTTGGAAAAGAAGCCAGAACGGAAAAAGTTTAGCTATTCTGAATCAGGACCCTACTAGAACACCTCAAAACTTAACAACTGCCAACAAACCTACGTACATCAACGGGATTTAATGAAGAACTATTTAGAAATCAAGCACTATGTGACATGTGAATGAAACTAGTCATTATTAAGAATGTTCAAATCATGATAAGGTCAAACCAATGAAATCGTCTCCACCGGCGTACTGTTTCCAAGCTGCTTTAATTTTTTGTTTTATTTAAAAAGTGAGTGAAAAATGTTTTTTGCGTCATCTGGAGGAGAGGTTCCACACCAGAGGTTCTGGTTGTGCGAGGAATCATTCCAGGGAGTGTGACACGCGTCGGCCTTACAGTAATAACAGAAAATTGATCTATTTATTACTCTTATAAGAATTCGCAAGAATTCAACCAAATCGTAGCGTATTTGAGTGGCATATTCTCTCGTATGTATGATCTGAGTTATCATTTCAAGGCAAAAATGTAAGTATATTGAGTTGCTATGAAAAGAGGGAAATGTTCGAATTTTCAGTCACTTGAAGAGATAATCGATTACAATGAGTCTTCGAGTTTGATTCCTGGTGTTTGCGGAGAAATTGTGGCTCATTTGGAAGTGCTGTCGACATCGTTTGATAGATACTGCATTTGGACGTAGGGAAGTTGGAAACTTCTGAAGAATGGATTTAACATCCTTAAATTCGGATCAAATGTCAGATAATGGAGAGCTGAAAGAAGATCTCGTAGAACTGCGTTCAAATCGTCCTTTTTAAATGCAATTTCAGAGTAAACCTTTGGAAGAGTGTTGGTGCTCAGCTATGGTTATGTTTCCAAGATTTGTGAAACTGCCTAGTTGTGCTTATTCCATTTGCAACGACATAACTATGCGAGTCACGCTTTAGCACTTTATTGTCAATTAAGATGAAATCTAGAAATCGCATTAATGCACAAGCAGACATTCGTGCTGCCATCACAAACAGTTCCACAATTTGCAAAGATCATAAGCAAAAACAGAAGCAAAAGAGTCATTGAACTGAAGACGCTTGCAAATTGATTTTAATAATTTGTACATTTCGAGCAAGTGAGTACTTTTTGTAGAGTATAATCAGATGTTAACCTGTGTCACCCTTTCTTGCCCATGTGTTTGATTTTCTTTACATATTAATAAAATTAAATTCTTTTTCAATCATTTGAAACTAAGTTCTTGAATCATGATTACAAATTGTAGAGGGTGCGAGGTCGGAAAGAAGTTTTATCAGGGTTGCAGGAGTAAAAAAGATTGGGAAATCTTCACACTAACGAATTGCTGCAGTGAAAAATGATAAAATAAAATTTCGAGGATTGAAATAAGGTCAGAGTGTCAGCATGTCTTACCTAGCTTGCTGTAAATGACTAGGTAGCACCGACCTTGAAATTTGAACGCACACTTACATTAGTACTGTCAGAAAAACTTGAAGCTTAAATAACATTTTGTCATACATCAAACAGCTTTTTCACCAAAATTTGTTCACGTGAAGCTTGCAATTATGTTTGTCGTTAGTCTGAAGTCCAGAGATATTTAATTAGTGTCGATGAATTTTCTGCTTCGAAACTTTTCGAACAACGGTGAAACATCCAACTTTTTTGCAGGTTTAAACCGAAACTTTCATAGGTGAAATGATTTTTTAGCAAAAAAGTAAAATTCGGAAACGTGAAAGCAGTAATAAGTTAAAAACTCTTCGATGACATTTAGTGATAAAGTATTTCACTAAATGCTTTAGCATTGAAACGAAGGTCCTCAACAACGTTTCAACGCAGTGAATGAATGCCTATGCTGTTTCACAAACTTCAAGTTGTTAATGTAAAATACCATGGGTTTTTCTGTTGGTAGCACAAAGATGCATTTTAGGTAGTATTTTTGTTATAGCAAAATTGAAGTGAAAAGATAATTTTTGAAAATCACGCCAAAACTGAACAGCTGTATTAAAATGTGGTAGATTAAATAGATACATTCACTAAATGTGAGAAAAAAAACTTTAACACCTGTTTTGTTAGATTCATTCAAGAAAGAAATCAAAAAGCACGAAGAAGAGTTTCAAGCAGAAGACATTCGCGATTTTATTGATGCTTTCCTGCTTGAAATGAAAAGCAACAAAGAGACATTTACGGTATTTTGAACTTCAACATGTTCTTCGTGTTGGCCGTTAAAACGAGCAAAAAATTGAAAGTCGAGTGACCAAATAACATACCTTTCCTATTTTGTCCATTTGATGGAATTGTTAGTCTTAAAAAGTCTATGCTTGAAATTAAGACTGCAAGAGGGAATTCTCAAATGCGTGATGATCAAAAATGATATTTCGAACACGAAATCGCAAAAAATAAGCAGAAACACTTATTACACGACGACTAAACGTCCATTGTCGACCACTTTATTTAAATAGGATAGTCAGTACCTTAACTGCGGATTTTTGTTATTTGTTTTGATACTTTCTGTTACCGTTGACCCCCTGTAGATTGGTTGAACTTCCTCTTCATGTGGAGACAGTCCTGAACTGCAATCGTCAAACCGTTTCAAACCTCTCTTAGCTGGACTGTTCTTGGGCATGGGCGTAACGATGTGAGGGGCGAGAGGGCACAATTATCCGGGCGCCGAATCACTATGGGGCGCCAAATCACTGCGGGGTCCGCCAAAAAGTTCCAACAATGTCACAAGTACCTTCTCCAATACAGTACATTTGCTTCCGAAAGACATCAGGTTCGAACATGGGCGCGCCAAACTTGCTTCTTGCCTCGGGCGCCATCTGACCTCGTTACGCCCCTGCTGTTCACAACACGTAACTTCACCAGTAGCTCCCTAAGCTCCCTATCACTATTGTAGCGTTCACTGGTATAGACCAGTGGTTCCCAACCGCTTTTTGATGCATTCCTCCCTTTGCTTATTTTCCAACTTTTCATTCCCCCTCTTATACAACAAAATTTTTTCATTCCTCCCCTATTACACGAGTCTGCAGTTATATTCGATCTTCCAATATATTCTTTCTGACCTGCTTTTTATCTGTCACAGTGTAGCTTGTTCGAGTTCGTAGGCTAGTATTAGCTACAATTGGAACAATGGTCTTTATATACGACAATAACTTGATTCATAAAAGTGGGATAAAAACTATTTGTTGTCAAATAATGGCACTAATGTTTGTCAACAAAAACGTGTGATAGTCCACAAAATAACTTACAAATATAAAGTGATATAACTAATTGAAAGAGCCAATGTCAACTTAAAAAAGAAGTACAACACTTCCTGTACCCTGAATGGGTAACTGAACTAAAAAGTAGAAATTCCTCCCCAGACCTCTTTAAATTCCTCCCTGGGGAGGAAGTCCTCCCCGGTTGGGAACTACTGGTATAGACCATGATATGCGGAAGGAAGTCTGAGAAAAGATGGTTCAACGTCGAAGCGGTGGGACAACTGTGTTATTCTTGCTGAAGCAAAATGTTCAAATGTAGGCTCATTTAACATTATAGAGTAAGTTCTTCTCAATCTTCTTTCGTCAAAATCTCTAAGTGATCCTTGAAACACTGAGGGTTTTTCTTCAGTGCGGAATCATCCGAACACAACGCCAATACAACATACCGGTCACATAGATAGCACAGGAGATGATTTCATGCATTGGCCACGAGACATTTTTTCTGTCCTATCCCATCCCGTGGCAACTGGTGCATGTCAGATTCCATTGGATTCTCATCAAAATAGTGATGCAAAGTGTACTGTGAGCATTGCTAGAGTCTAGTATTTTGCAGAGCCTTGGCTAGGCAATCACAACCTCCACCCAATTAGAGTGGCTACAGCTGTCAATGGATCAATCAAATTGGGTATCCATTTTTGTTTTTCACTTATAAAAGGCCGAGCAACCTTGCCTTCGAAGGCCTCGTTTGAGTACAGCATTGCACTGAGCCTCTGAGTCTAATCTTGAGCATATAAGCATATAATGATGGTGTTCAACTTCAGAATGTTCCTACTATTGGCGTTAAAATTACAACAAAGGGACTATCATCAGAATCACTTGAAACAAAATAGGACAAATCGTCAGCCAAATCCAGCCCTAGCATATGTTGACGACAAGCAAGCCGCAGAAGTTAGCGATCAAGTTTAATTTCACAATATTTGTTGCCTCCACTGTATATACCAGTGTTGACAGATGTAGTGCCGAAGCTGAAGGTCTCAATCTCCTCGGTCATTTCCCCTCTTCTAACAAAGAGTAAACTGCACTGGCTTCATTCTCTCCTCTTTTCTTTTTAAATTATTGGAGGTTCTTATACCGTTTCATTTCCATCTCTTTGCATGATATAACAGCAGGGAGCCTTTTAACATTTTCCCTCCAAGCATCTCAGAAAGAGCCTTTCCACAACAGTGGACGACAATCAGATAAGAAGGTACAAATTCATGCATGTCTAACCGAATAAGCTACATCTCTCATGTTTCGTTTTCGGGCCCTTTGGCATGGCAAGTTTCCCTCTCCGTCTCAACGAACGTTCGACTCGGTTGCGGCAAACTGTCAGTACTTATAATGCTTATTTAGAAATAAATTTTTGCTGGAAACTCTTTTGTAACATCTTCTTGGAAAAGCGATTGCGTGCTCACTCTTAAGGCCATTCATAGACAGGCCAAAATTTTGCCAAACTGGATGAAATTAATCAATGAGATCGACAGTGCTGATCACAGTTCTTTCGATATGTGTGGTGATACGGAAAGAAATCAATTAATGGAAACGTGGCGATGGGTCTGCAATTGTACAAAGACACGCGAAGCCAAAAACCTGGAATCTATTCACACTGCAACAAGAAAAAGACCTAAAGTTTTTTTTTTCTGAAGAAACTAGCAGTAGCCCCACGTATTAATTTTCACGAAACAAATTTTCAACACCTGTGAAGTTCGACTACTAAAATCCCGCGATTCTACGACTTATTGTACAGCGCTTTTTAATAGAACACAAAACGATTTGTGGACAGCACGGTTTGATTTTCTGCAAATAATCATCTTTACTGTGCAGTCAAAATTAAACAACGGTGCATGTGCGTGTTGACGCCAATGAAACAACATTTAATAATCTTTGATGTGTGTTAGTTCTGCAGCTAACATGAAATTTTTATTCAAATTTGCGTTCATAAATATATTGCCTCATTCAGATCTTGGTCATGTAGCGAGTACTGTGAGAATAGGTGTTTCATTATTGAGACGAAACGTTAATAATTTTTCAGGCAAATTGTTTGATTATTATGAAATAGAATAACGTAGGAATTAAAAATGTTCTGCGAATTTCGCTGCGCATATAATAGCAATCGCTCAGGTTTGTGCTTTGTTTTTGTAGAACTAGCTCTGTATATAATGTCACGTAACATCCGCAATCTATGAAAATTTGCAACATCATGAATATCACCAAGAATATGAAAGCAAAACGTTTATTGCAGAATTTTACGGACTGCTCTTTTTGCGTATTTTCCTATAGTAGCATACAAAACCAACCGTCTTCTAGTGCTTGTTTATTGCAAATTGGTTGCACTGGATCAGAAACCAATTGTATGTCATCGAAAAACTTTGCATTGTTCGTTGTCGTAAGCAAACTGAAAGGTGTCTCTTCATATAAATATAAATATTGATTATTTTTGTTTTTGATGTTTGTTAAGAACATCCTTAAGCATTATGTCAGGTGGAAAAATGGAAAGCAGATATATTATTAATTGCAATTCTAGATGTTTCTAGATGTGTAAAAAGTGATGCTTTCGTTCTTTCCTGGAAAGTTTTAAACATCTATGTCTGCACGGAAGAACTGAGAAATACTGCTACCCTGGTCTTACAGTCAGTTCAATTGCCAGATATTATTTAGCGAAGCCTGATATCCATCACTAACAATTCGTGGTCAGTTTCAATGAAAAACATCCTGCTTTATAGGCGTTGGATCCTCAAGTCCTACCCGCATCAGAGCGATTTTTATGCCGAACATGAAGCTCTGCTTGTTGATAATGGCAACGTTAGAGTGGTTAGAACACTGTTCCAATATTTTGTGTTGGCAGAAAACAAACAAGTCACTTTCTGGCATGCTTAAAGCAATGCTTGCTTCATTTAGCCGCAGGAACTTCAGTATGACTCTGGTGAAATCCTAAAGCGATGTACAAGATCTTGTTTGACTGTCAGTTGTTGACTTTGTCCTAGTATAGCTAAGGCACACAGCCAGATTATACTTTACTACCAGGTGATTGGTTTCCGTTTCTGTAAAGCAAACAGAAGCGTTGAGTATTGACATTCCTTCTAGTTCTTCATGACTAATCTTGACAAACTTGAAGACCGAAAATAAAGTTTCTCAATTTTGTTCTCAGAAACTTCAGCTCATTCAATACGTTCGTGATCTTTTCGAAGGTGGAACAGAAACGACCGCAAGTGCTTTGGGATGGTGTATGCTTTGCTTCGTTCATCATCCACAGGCTCAGCAAAAGTTTTACGAGGAAGTTATAAAAAATATTGGTATGGCTGTTTTTTCTAAACTTATCAAAATCTCTTTACATTTCCTTGTCATAAATACATTGATTTGACACATCATGACTTTACAGTTTAATTTTTTGGAGCTCCCAGGCACTGCTCATACTTTTGCCAACTTTTCAAATAATTCCCTCCAAATTTTATGCATCACGTGGCCCATCGTTTGGTACTCACTTTAGGGAATGTTGTTCAACAAACCACAGGTTCTTAAATGTTTTGCTGAGATGTCGACTCTATCCACTCCAGCCCCAATCTGTTACGACTATGTTTAACTTTATTTGGGGTTGCGCACAGGTTTGGTAATCCGTCTTTGGCTTACCCTAATATTATCCGATGAATTCTGTTTGATTACGTAATTGCAAAAGATTCCAAGAGACTGCTGTGGATATGTTCATGTAGAATTGCACCTGTATTTTATGGTAGACATGGCGGATTACGCGCAAAACGCAATTCGGTTTTCCAAGATATTGTGTTTAACAGAGCACACCCATGGTAACAAGTGCATGATAAGAGAAACTCCAGCACGTAGCAGTGACAGTTGTCGTTCTATAATTCGTGATTAAAGTTAGTCTTCAAAAGTGTTATGTAATTCCACCGTGTATGCGTAAAACCAAACTGTGTCATAACCATGCGTGAAAAACAATCAAGTGCCTTATGTAACATTTAGTGTTATGCAATACTTATAATTTAAACACAAGACCTAAATTAACCCTATATACATCTCAATTCAAACAACAAAGGCACGACCTGAGAAAATATTTTAAAACAGTGTAGACACTTGAGAAACAAATAAACTAGTGGCAAGTGGCAACTGCGCTAAGAGGGGGATGAATATTACGTATTTGTTCAATGTCTGTGTGCTTTTGATTCGGACAACCGCTGAAAGGTTAACCTAACTTCATTTTCTGTTTATTTGCGGCTTTATCTAGAAAACCGACAAACATATTCTGTAGTTTTTGATTTACTGCGAAACAAGGCTTAAATCAGTTCCAAAGTTACTGTAAATTTTTATTCGACAGTGTTGAAAATACCCTCCCAGGCCTCAAATTTAGTTTCAAGGATAGTATATTCACCTAGTGGCGTAGGAAGCCCAAAATATTTTTTTTGGGGTGAGGTCGGATTTTTACTTTGGGCGAGCAAGAGTATTTTGCTTGGGACACCGCCTCTCAAAGCACAAAATGACTAGATATTCTGAACATTTGGGGGATAAGGCCTCCTGGCCCCTCTGTTTAGGCCTATGCATTCACCATAACACTGGCTGGCAAAGTAGTTGAGTGGGTTGAGAACGCGGTACGCGCCACAAAAGCTAGCTTGGTTTCAATCCCGGTCAGGTCACACCGACGACTTGAGAAAACGGTACTTGCAGCCGGTCTAGCCGATCGTTCTCGGCGTTAGTAGGGGTTGCTCGGCTTGTCACCGATGCAGCACTCACTACGAAAGTGAGTTTGGCGTGGCGGAAAGAAGCGGAGACTGTGCCCAAAACCACTCGTGACACATCAAAAAGAATACAAAAAGAAAGTATGATGGAACTGAAGTTGAATATTCCTTGGAACACCGCTTGTGCATTTTTTCAAAAATAACCTGTGCCACTATCCCCTCCCCTAAATTTTGAAGGAAAAGCTCTACTTTTGATACCTATTTTGATTTATAGAATATTCAACCTGCAGTTGTCAAAAATGCAGGCAAATATGAAAAAAACGAAATCGCGCAAAATTCACAATTGAAGTCAAAAAACTTCCTTATCTTAACTACTGAAAAATCGTTTCAACAAATATATGGAACGAACTATATTTGACACTTGAGAGATCTTCGCTGTGCAACACTGTTGATGGCGCAAAGCTGTCGGTAACCTCCTCCCACTCAAGATCGTGGGCGCGAAAATAGTGTGTACTGAACCTACGTTTTTTTACAACATTGACGTGTGAGTAAATTTGAACAGCGCAATATTCCTAACAGGGAAAGCTACACACGTGTTTGCGTATATATACCTGGGTCCATTCCAAGTTAAATGATAAAGTATAACCTAAGAATACTGATGTCAATTCTATATTAAGAAGAACTTTGCCCTGCTGCGAGTGGTACGACAGCGAAAACCAGAAGACAAGTGGCAACTGATTTATACATTACAACCTAGGTCGATGTACAAGTTTTAGCGCCATCGCACGTCGTGCACTACTTTTTTATACTTGTCTGTTACTAAAACTTTTTCCAACAATAGCAAAGGCAAACATTGTTGCTCGGTGGATACTCGGTTTTCTCTTTTGGTTAAGTGTCAGGCCTTTTCCTGCGATTAACATGTTATTTGAAAAATGTGCTCCTAACAAAAAGGGATATCACGAAATAGTTTGGTTTTCAAAACTATATTTGGGTAAGGAGAAAATGTGAATCTGTCGGAATAATACTGTTCGATATAGAAGTGAAACAAATATTTTTTCCGATAATTATCTACAGTCCATTTTGCGGATACGTCATTTCTCAGATGTATAACATTAGATGCACTTTTAATTTGCAAGCGCAACAATGTTTCACAACGACAACCGTTACGCTATGCGCAAGAATTAAAAATGAATACTTTGCAAAACTGCAAATAACACCCATCGTCTCTCGCTGGGTAGCTCTATTGAAAAAGAACATAACTCACTAACATGTATGTGAGTGCTCTAAAACTTACATATTTTTATATATTGAGTTAGAACAATTTTCCAGCTGGTATCTCTGTCTACAAGATAGGGGATTATTTAAAACAGCTTAACCAAGCTTGTGCAGGGAATATTTTTAAAATAACCTGCTGCTTAATTGGAAATACTCAGCGACAAAAAGTTGTCAGACCTTTAATTCAAAAAACTCAACGTTTATATGTTTCCAATCATCTTATGCACAATTTTATTGCATTGCTCTTAGTTCATTTCATGGAATTTCAACAAAAAAACAAGTCACAATTTCTATGAAAAATTTTATAGCACCCATGTTAGAGATGGCACGGGCCAGCACTTGTGCAGCCCGGCCCGCCCAGAGCTAACAAGAAACTGCCCGGCCCGTCTATGCGAAACCACAACTTATTTTCTGGCCCTGACCGGCCCGTGGCCCGTAACGTACCGTTACCTCAAAAGCAGAGTAACAACACGTACGTTTTTCAGTTCATTGTCCTTTGGACAATAAAATAATGTAGTCTTAATGTCCATAGGTCCGCCAGAGCACTTTTGAAAACTTATTCACCCGCCGGCTGCAACGTGACACTATCACAGGACAAGTGTGTGCTAGGCTGCACTACACTTGCTAGTAATAACATACTGAACCTAAACCTTAAACCCTAACCTAACACCTAATCCTAAACTAGGGGTTCCCAAACATGGAGTACATGTACCCCTAGGCTATTAGGAGTGCATTTACCTATCCGAAGGGGTACATTTGATGTTAGAAATAGAAGGGAAAAAATGTGCTTACATATTATGCATTTCGAAATATTTATACATACATCAGTGAATATTAGTTTCAAAATAATTATATGCTTATTGGTAAATACATTCTTGTTATTTTGCACAGCCTTTTCATCATGAGACATTTTAGGGGTACATGCTCATGTATCGAAATGCTGAAGGGGTACATGGCCAGAGAAAGTTTGATAACACCTGTCCTAAACCTAAACCCAGTTCCGTCGCCACGGGGGAGCCTTGGTGGGCTCAGTCCCCCCAAACAAAGCTCCAAGCCCCCCAAATTGAAACATGAAACGCTATCAATTAGTCGAGTTTTTGTCAATTGTTAGAATGTCAAGCCAACCCCCACAAACGCAAAGCCCTCCGCAGAAATGAAAACCCCCTATTGAAAACTTTCTGGCGACGGTTCTGCCTAAACCTCAGCGACAGACTATATATGTAAGTGCTTGTTGCTTTGATTGATTCATAGCATGGTTCAATTGTTTGCGTGGAAACAAGTGAAATAGAACATTAAAGCAGAACGGTAAAATGGAGAGAACAGCAGCAAAACATTTCCTTGTTAGATTTTGAAACTTTGCAAAAACAAAAATATTTGCCTAATTGGCGAGCAGGTCGCAGCGACCCGGAATGAAGTCACCGCTAAAAAAATTGTTAGCGGCAGTGTTTTTCTTTAAAGGTTTTTGAAAGGGTGTCGTGGTGGAGCTTGAGGGTATCAACACCATTTTCCTTCAATGTCTGATACTTTTACCTCATTTTCACAAAAACGCAAGTTTTTGTCCAAATATACTTAATTATTTGAATACGACGTTCACTTTTGGCAAACAAACCAAAGACCATTTCATAAATGGCAAGGTTCAAATATGTAGGCGCAACTACTCATTCATTTACTCATTTTCATGCCAGCTTTTCCTTTGGGGAGAGTCGCGGGGGCAGCAGCCCTAGAAGGACTCGAAATACCTCATGATCAACAGCAATTTCAGACAGTTCTACTGTCTCCACACCAAGACGGGACCAGGCAAGGTCAGAGATGTAGTTACTCCCAGTGGCGTATATAGGGTATGCCAGGCATGGCGCGTGCCATGGGCGCCACTTCGACGGAGGCGCAAAAGTTGCTTTGCAAAAATTAAAATCTTCATTTACAATTCCTTGAACCTCTATTTCGCGCCCAACACATTCATAAACTGCAAAGCTGCATCAACACAGCGCCCTCACGTAACGCATTAAGTCGGGCGTGTTGTATCAGCACCACCAAGCATTATGACAAAACTGCGGTATTGTGACATAGCATGAGAGTCTGACATTCTGACAGAACAAGAACACTCGCACACCATATCCACGAGACCTGTCGTTCTCACGCTATAAGAAAGGATAAGTCAGTCTGTGCTGCTGCCTTTCAGGCAAGAATATATCAATCAGAATCTGGCTGAGAGAAGTTCAAGGCCGTGACTGTGAGAATCTGACTGTTACGCAAATAACTGTTGTTGAGGTCCTACAGCAGCCCACTTGACAAAACTTCTTCGATATGGCCACTAGTGACCGATAACTAGGCTGAACAAAACACCATAGAAACGCACCTGCATCCAGTCATGGTTTTT
>Ga0210059_1007563_pt1 | contig 17236 bp, 15 predicted proteins | sample Ectturendosymbi2_FD_188042 | JGI IMG/M metagenome (GOLD analysis project Ga0210059, IMG submission 188042) | Ecteinascidia turbinata endosymbiont from Florida, USA - Sample 2 (SPAdes) (version 2) | ecosystem: Host-associated > Tunicates > Ascidians > Unclassified | place: Key West, Florida...
AGCATGAAAAACCAAATTCTTGAAATATGGCTATTACTTAAACTACTCCAAATTTTTTAATTTTAAACTTTAATAAACAAACTTCACTTTGCAAAAAACTGTATGATTTTATCTACTTTAGTTACTTGGCAATTACATTTTGAAATGTGTGCAGGACTTTATGGACACCCTGTACTGTTTTGATATAAATTATAAAGTATTTTAGTACTATTAATTTGCTTTGGTATACAAACTTGTCTGTTTTGTTAAGAGGATGCTTTTTTGCGTAATGTTTCTTGTGTTTTGTATTACCATATTTCATTATATCAGGGTTTTTCAAGGTGCTTTAGGGACCCGATTCGGGTCCCTAGAATAGAATCGGATAAAATTATTCAGCTGTCCGTAGTTTGCCCACCCACGGACGAGGTAACTTAAATAGTTTTGAAGTGCGTTCTCGCCGACGACAATAATGCCGACAATGAAACATTGTTCATTAACACACTTAGTTCGTCTGTTCAGGAAGCTACCGATAGGTTGGTACAGTGCTTGAGATGAAATATGCAGCTATTGTATGGCGATAGTTTCCTTAAGTTGCTCATACCCTCAGGTTGCATAATATGTTAGGAAGGTATAATCGGAAACCCACACGGGGAGCTTTTCACAGGTATTTGTTGGAACCTGGGTGGAGGTGCCGATCAATGACCGGGGTCTCACACATTGATGTCTGCATCAGGCACGAAATGTTTTTCAAAGAAAAGGTTTTTATACATACATTGTTTCTTACAGCATTGGGGACCACGGAAGTGTAAACAGTTCGGCAGCAAGTAATGCGAAACCGCTTGAGTTTGCCTCTATGCTTTCTGAGCCCTGGCTTACTTCGGTGCCAAAGCGTTCGAGGAACCAGCTCCTGTTGCTTCCGCTAGCTGTCGCCCTAGGTTCTGCTAAAGCACATGATAGAAAGTAAAATCAGGTGTTATCCGTCAGGCCCGAATCCGGACTTTCCTCAATTGAGACGATATGAGATATTCGCCTCTCCTATCTCTCTCGCAAATAGGGTGTCGGCGTTATTTTGTAAAATTACGTTTTCATAATTTGATTGCAATGCATTTTCCATAGAACCCATTGCATTCTTACAGGTTACTATTTTAAATGTATTGAAACAACAGCGGCTGACACGTTGCGCAAACTACCTCAGGCAATAGGTTCGGATGACCAGATTTTTGGCTCAATTAACCATATTTTTTCATTTGATACGTTGTTTTGATAGGACAACATGCTCGTTGTTAAATTGATTTGCTTTGTAGATACATAAAAAAGCGTAAACTTCATGTGATTGTGGAACTTAATGAGAGTGCTCACGGCATGATATGCACGAATGAAAAGGTTGAATTATTGAAAGATATTCTACAATAATCTTGAGTTTGTTTTTTTTCTGTACCGGTGCAGTTATTCGCGACGCTTGCAGTTGATCAAGGTACGCAACCAAGTGCAAAGATAAATTGTTTAAATGCGACCCTCAGTGTAGGACTCTTTTTTAATCAACTTCTACTTTTTGTTTAGATTTCTCAAGGTGTTCCAGATTCATTCCTTGGCATAGAAATGTTCTCCAAAGCACTAACAACAGGCTCCAGTTATTATGTAAAACCTACAATAGATGTATAACTTTCGACCCAACGGGCTGGACAAATCGTTCTAATTCCTTTCCAAGGATTAGACACACTTGCAGTAAGGCTGTTCATTTCAGCAAGGTTCAACACATGACTGCTACAATACACATATGCTGCAGCTGGAGTGACTTCCTTCAACTCTGCCTGAACGCCTTCCCATTGGCCACTGACGGTGCTTGCACTGTCATACTCCTGACCACAGATCTGATTCCATATCCAGACCAAAATCCATCAACATATTCAAATCTGTAGCCTTGATACCTCTTGCGGTCATGTCTGTACTAACTTCACAAATCGCAAAAATCCTCCACAAACATACACCTGAAACGGCAAACAGCTCGGCTCTCTTTGTTACGTGTATCATCCACAATCGAACTAAAGCAGTGTTCTGCTCTAATTACTTTGTGAAGTTTTGCACAGCGATAATGCCGCATGCATTGATAAGTTCGTTTTGTATCTGCCAACTAAGATAGGTTGCACAGGCAAGCAATGCTCTGAAAATGCCGTAGTTGTGCTGATGTTCGTCCATTTCGAGTGGTCCACGATCTCTGTGTCCCTTTAATGCAAGCTCCTGTTCTCCACAAAATATGACTGATTCCACTATTGATCGAAGCTTGCTTCTGTTTGCTTCACCTGATGCTGATGAGAAGAATCCAACAAACTGAAAATATCTTTACCCTTCTCTGTAAACCTCGCCGAAAACTCATGCTCGTTCACAGCGAACATTGTTGTTACCCTGACCTACATGCTTTCGAATTCCCTTCGAGCATCTTTGTATCGACGCAGAGTTCAGTCACATGCTTAGGGTCCTCATGATTTCTAACGTTTTCTGGACCGAATAGTGCGCAGTATTTACAGTACACACCTTGCTGGCTTGGGCCATAGACAAGAAAGTCCAGGTTTCCAATCAGCATCATTGGGAGGACCTATTCTGTCCACTCGGCTGAACAACTGTACTGAACTCATAGTTCGCTGAAGGCTTCCAGCGATTGCTTAATTCATATCGATTTTCAGCCCTGACTATGGAGAACGCTCCTACATCGTTTGGCAAAGTAGCACAGAATCGATTGGCTGGGGCGGTATTGACACATCAAGAAGTTGTATTTGCCCTTGATCTCCATTGTTTCCTTCAGCGTAGAAACACAAGATATGACTCAACATGCATTTGAAAACTTGAGGGTTTTCGTCATTTGTTTGACATCGCCTGTAGCAAAAACACCCCCCACCTAAAGTGAATTCAAGACTATCTAATGCAGGGGTGCACAAACTGCTGTTAAAAAATTTATGCGGCTGTGCACATGTAATTTTCGATAAAATACAAGTTGTGAGGCCGTGCATTAATAAAAACTCTTGTCTGCTGTGTGAGGACACAGTGTAAAGACGGCCAAACAAACGTATGGAAGCAGGCTAGACTCAGTGCGTGGAAGCAGAACAAAAGCACTGCAAAAAAATACAAACATAAACTGTCAGGCGGCCGTCATAAAAATGAACGTAATGTGGCCGGCAATAGCGAAAAGTTAGTGCACTTGTAATCTAATGCTACTTAAGTATGACAGATAGCCCGACAAAGTACCAAACGTTTGCATTGTGACCTCTATATGCCCATGGTGTCGTTTAATAATTATCAAGTGATTGTGACAGTCTACCAAAGAAATCGTTCCAGAGCCAAGAATGAGACATTACGATCTTGTCACAGTGTAAATTCGACTACTGAGTAGGCATCATCAGCTCCTAATCAAACAGCGATTTTCGACTAGTGATGGCTTGCCTGCTGACAATTGTTGAAACTTACGCTCTAAAACTGCTGGCGAAACGTTGACGAAGTTTGGATGTTGAGCTAACCGGGACTTGCGCTCTTCAAGACTGTGACTGCTGTACTGTAGTAGTACCTTGCATCGCTGTGTCCACAACCGTGTTGTAGGAAATACTGCGTTGTTCCATACCAGCGTTGTGCTTTGTAGTGTTCTTGGGCAGATAGTGCCCTTACTAATCCTGTTGCTTCCTGTTTGGTTCCAGAATACTTCACAGAAGCAATCCGCCACCGCCAAAAAATATTTAAATTGCTTTGTGAGAAGGTTCGGCCCATGCGCTTCGGGCTGCATGCCTGGTAGTATTGTCCACAAAATACAATTTTGGATATAATGCTGCACATTTCTTAATTGCACCTTGCCATGTTAAACGCTGTTCAATGAGAACAAGCCAGATACTGTATCTTAGTCGCAAATTAGTCCGCTACTTCTGTTTTGTTGTTCGATCATTTGCTATAAAGAATCAGGGAAAAATTTTGCAAAACTTATTTCGAGGGGAGGCTATTTTTTGACCTCATGCTGGCTGCGCTGGTACTGACAAGGTAAAATGGATAAGTGGTTAAACGATGGAACAGCAGTATTGTAGATAGCGTTGAAGCAAGATAAGAGAAAGTCGGTGTCCTGTCAAATACGACATGCATCTGGATTCTGGAAAGCGCAAGTTCAATGACGATAGTTGGTCTTCGTAAAAAAGAAAACATAACGAAATTTGGGATAGTGTTTCTTTGTTGTTAACATCCCCTGTTCTTGATTTGTATTGAAATGTCAATCAATTGAGAGTCTTAAACCGGCGAAGTTGATACGACATCTTTGCACATAGCACGATTCTCATCGCAGTAAGCCTGCAGAATTCTTTCGTCGCTTATTGGGATCACCACAAAGATGAAGACAATCAATTGAAAATGATTATCTGAATCTAGGGGAGTGCACAGCAGCATCGTTCGAGAGGATTGCTGATTGCAAAAAGTAAGACACCGTACAACTTGACAAAGACCTCCTGCCAGCGGCAACTAAAATATCTACGGTTGTTCACAAGCAGTTTTTCATCTTTTATGGGATCATCAGTAAAATGTTGTAAACCTCACACCTCACTTAAATGACGTGCAAAAATAGTTTGATGATTATTGAATACTGTTGATCTGAAATTGCGTTTGACACAGGATGGTGTGTTCAGCAGACTGTCAAAGGAACTAACGACGTCTCTTTGAAAGCGAAATGCAGACTCTGATAAGATTTGTAAGTGACGTTGCTTGCTCGGCAAGTATTTTTCGATTGGTGCTATGGTGTTATTTTTCATAAAGTTACAAGGCAGCTGATTTATGACGTAGCAGATAAAGTTCGTTGCAAAGTACGAGTATTTCGCGATATGCTGAGATGAATCTTGATAGGGATGGGTAACGTGCGTTTTAAAAGATCCTTTTAATATCCTTTTTCCAAACGGAACAAAAATTTTATGTTTTCATCGATCCATCTTATGGTAGCCATAGTGCATCTGTGCAAACACTTTTATCACCATGCACATCTGCAGGTTTTGTGTTGAACCCTTTTTGCATCCCTTCGTAGTTCGTACTATTCACCCCAGTGGCTGTTGTGGTGCACCTCATTTCGAGAGCGCTGATGTGGATAACTAAACCTTGTGTGTAGCGAAGCGTTACAGGTAACGACAACCCTTTTACCGAAATCCCTGCAACATATTCCAACGGCGTGCCATAAGCATAGCCAGGTGGACCCATGGGGTCATGCCCTCAAATTTTTAGCGTAACTAGTCATTTTGTGCTTTGAGAAGCGACGTCCCAAACAAAAATACTGTTGCTTGCCTGACGTCAAACATTTTGACCCCCCAAAATTTTGGGCTGGCTAGGCCACTGCGGCGTGACCGCACAGTATCGGCCATAGCCCGCCCAGAATTGACGGTCAGTGGTTCACTTTAAGGATTTTCCTACGCAGTGCAGCAGCCGGCCTATCAACATCCATCATTACGTTTACCGGCCTATCAACATCCATTACGTTTACCGGCCTATCAACATCAATTACGTTTACCGGCCTATCAACATCCATCATTACGTTTAGGTCTTAAAATGCAACGATTTTTGAATTGCCACATTCAGCCACTGCGGTATGTTATCAACCCCCAAATAGTGCTGCTGCGGATAGGTTCTTGTTTCGTATGTGTTGTTCTAACGTAATTAACGACTTTTTGAGTGATGCTTCGACCACCATTCTTTTTGTTGGCGACTTTAATGATCATTCTATAGGCAAACCGTTTCAGCAACAAACTGAGTTATTTCGTTTATTTAACATGTTTAATTTTCACCAACTTTTACAATCACGCACTAGGTGCGCTAAAATTCTTGATTGGTTTGTCATTAATAACCTTCAGCTCGTCATAAATTCTAATATTTTACCTCCTTTAAGAAATCTTGACCACTCCCTTTTTTTGGAATTAGATTTAAAATTCTGCAGTGATTTCTCTTCATCCATCAAATGCTGGGATTAATCTCGAGCAGACTTCAATAAACTGAATGAAATTTTACTTATAGCACCCTGGGAAGATATCATAGCTGCATCTCCTACACCAGACATTGCCTTGACTAATATTACTGACATAATATACCAAAGTGCTTGTACTCGTATTCCCTTTAGAATAATAGTATCGAACAAGTCAACATCTGTAGATGCTAAACCCTGGATCAATCTAAAGAAGATGATCCGCAAAAGGCGTAGATTGTTTGCGAAATGGCGACAAATACAATGTCGCCATCACCGTCTTGCCTATAATCGCCTTCGAAATAAAATTCAGAGGTACATAAAGGATCGTAAGAATCAGTATAACCACTTTGTTCTCAGTAAGCTGGATTCATTATCAACATCTCGACCTGACTTCTGGAAAACTGTCAAAGATTTGCTTGGCAAACGTTCTTATTCAAATGCTCCTTTGATCCGTGGTGACACTGTTCACTATGACATGACATCAAAAGCAAATACTTTTAACGAATATGTTACCTCCATTTCCACCGCACCTGACTCCATACTGTCGAAAATACTTCCTAGATTTCATATGTGTACTGATCTATGCATTCCTCCCCTCTTAATCGAGCCCCTTGATGTTTACCATGTACTACTATCTCTTGATCCTAATAAATCGAAAGGCTTTGATAACTTTCCTAACAGACTTCTCAAAAATTGCGCTCAATCTCTTGCCACTCCTTTCAGTCTTCTCTTCAACTTCATCCTAGCTACTTCTCACTTCCCTACAGCATGGAAAATTGCGCCAGTAATTCCACTTCACAAATCCGGATCTTTGCATGATGTAAAAAATTACAGACCGATTTCTATTCTTCCCTCTCAAATTTTTTTTAAAGCTAATGCATAAACGCCTCTACAGTTATTTTGAAGCCAACAACTTGCTTTATAATCGCAAGTCTGGATTCCGCAAATACCACTCCACTATAAGTCACTCAAACTTCTCGTTGCCAAAGATAGCGGTTGCTCATCGCGAGTTGTGTTTTTGGATATTTCTAAAGCTTTTGACAAAGTCATACATTCTGCCCTTTTCAAATTACGTCAGCTTGGCGTGACTGGTTCTGTTTATAACTTACTGCAGTCGTACCTATCAGGTAGGTCGCAATTTGTACGTTTAGGAGAGTTTCGTTCTGACCATTTGCATACAGACTGTGGCGTGCCTCAAGGATCCGTACTTCGTCCCTTACTTTTTGCAGTATATGTTAATGACATTGGTACAAACATTAAATCTTCAATTTCTCTATTTGCTGATGACACTATACTTTTGTGTTCTTCTAAAAATCCCAGCGCTTTACATACTATGTTATCTAATGACGTACGCCAGTTGGAGATGTGGTCTGATTTGTGGAGTGTTGCTTTTAATGCTGCAAAAACTGAAGTTCTTACCATTACAAATAATCCATCTCTTCATCCTCCACTACGATTCTACAACCAAGCACTAAATGAAACTACTTCTCACAAGCATCCAGGACATATTTTTCATCAGCCTCTGACTTGGCGTTTACACATCTCAGCCCTGCATCACAGAACAATGTCAATAATTAACGCGTTAAAAAAGATTAAAAACTTTCTTCCCAGGTATTCACTTCTTGTACTATATCGTGCATATGTTTTGCCCATCGTTGATTATGGTGATATTATTTTTGATAGGTGCACGACTACTGACTCTAATCTCCTTGAAAGCTTCAAACTGCTGCAGCTAAATTATCCTTGGTTGCCTCAGGATCACATCCCACGAGATTATTCTGAAAGACTTAGGTCTTACCCCATTATTTATCCGTCGTCAGTTTCACATTCTGGAAGCCTTCCGTGCCATCCTTTTTGGACCATGTCCATCGTTCTTATCCGCCCTTGCTCCAAAGTTTTTTAAAATCTTTCCGACAACTCTTCACGTTTCCATACGAACGTTCAACTACCTTCCTGTAAAACACATTCCTTTCATAATTCTTTTTTTCATAAAGGCTCAAAACCCTGGAATTTTTAACCCACTAACCTCATAATTTAAGTTCACGCCAATTCTGCTTCAAAGTATCTGATTTATTCCTTACCAAAAAACTAATGCTTGGCATTTGCACGGTTGCAATACTAACGCAACTGCTATCTTGTCTATGCTTCGTTTAGGACATAGTAAATTGAACATAGATGGCCGCTACAATCAGATCTGTGTCAATGCGGTGTTATTAAGACTGAAGTTCACATGTTTCTTGAGTGTCCTTCCACCTGTGCGTCACGCCGAGTGTTGATCACAAATGTCTCTAAGATTCTCGCTGAGGAAAATGTGCTTTCCCACTCTGAGTTTGCTGCTTTGAATCGAGCTGAATTGGTCGAAATACTTCTCTTTGGACACCCTAAACTGTCTAAAAGTCCGTCATTGCGTTTGTTTAGGCAAACGTGTCTGTTTTTGGCCGGAAGTTTACCCTTTTAATATGACCTCACCGTTTGACACGTTTTCTGTTTATTCTGTTTTATTTGTGTGTATGTGTGCCATTTTTCTTCTGTGTTAGTCTTTGCGTTGCCAATGATCTCTTCAGGCCTTGGCCTACCTTCATTGGCTGTTTGTTAATAAATAAAATAAAATAAATAAAAAATTCAGCCACTGTAATGGTTTCATATTCACAGATTAGTTCAAGCACTTTTTGACTCCGTGGGTTGTATTCACGTTATGGATAATCAAACTTCATTCGGCTTGGCTCTTTTAACTACTCTGTCGAAGTATTTCGCCTTGCACTACAAAGATCAAGAACGTTTCCCTTCGCTCGTGGGCGTCAACGTGTAGCGGGATCCAGAGTATCGATCGCGTTGGTTACGTCGCCGACTAGCGCTAAAACTTCCGGGGCAATCAGTCGTGAAAAAGGGAACCTAGGTTGTTCGAGTCGGTGACAATAGGTGCTTTACTTACTTTAAGTGCAATCAAATTAGCTGTTGAAGTAGATAGACTGCTCTGGCGTAGTTCACAATGACTGACGTGTAAGACAGTTCGACTGAATTGTACTCACAACCGAATTCGCCTAGCAGTTTATAATTTTACGGCATGAATTATGTGCTGCCTTGGGGTAACGTTAACACATTACACCGGTATTCCGAAGCCTTTCCTGTTTTAAGCCAGAAGTGAGCCGTCACTTTCATCCTGCTGTCACGCTACAGTCACTGTGTTTACTGGCGTTGAATGCGATCGTGCCAGTTTGGTTAAGTTCTCTTTGTGAGTAACAAGGCAGCTTTAGCCCTGAATAAAGCGTTCAGTGCTTTCGCCCAAGTTTTTTTCCAGTAATGTTTAGTAAATCAATTCAGTTACTTCAGTAGTTGTTTTAGTAGAAGCTGCGATGTCAGTTTTATTGGGTAATACTGCCTGCTATGGTTCATATGATATTTTGAAGTTGCTGAAGAAGCGGCAGTTTTACCAAAAGCATCTGTCACTATGACAACTTCACCGTACAGGCGAGCAGCTAATGTAGATTAGATATTTCTACATCTTTTGCTATCCTTGGCCAGGCGCAACAAATTGAGTGAGCAGCAAAGCATCGGTAATTACTAGGGCAACCAAAAGTCAAAATTTTTCTGTCTTTTGAAAAGTTTGTGAAACGTCCAAAAACCAAATTTCACGCTGGTACCATGAGCCATTCCAAAGTTATTAGGTATCATAAGTTCAAATTTTGTTAGGTCAAAAATTTCTTGCAGTGGAGTTTTTTTCTCGTTATCAATATTTTATTATAGTTACAACAACAGATTTTGATATGTTTTTGCAAGTTTCGTTGCAGATTCGTAGATTTGACTCTTGTCTAAGGTTAAACAACCAAATTCTTCAAAATTTCGAAATCTACTGCATGAATATGCTTCTGACTTTATCTCAACAAGTAAGGGTGAAATATTTTGCAAATTCTGTGACTGCCTGGTGAAATGTGACAAAAGGTTTATGGTGCAAGCACATCGCCGCAGTGCAAAGCGTCAACGAGGTTCGTTTCATGAAACTGTACATAGAAAGACATTTTTAAAACATGCTGTACCAAATTTTGCAGATATTGCAAACCTATCGGTTTGTTTTTTGATACTGTATATTAATATGCTTTGCATTGCACATGTCGAGTGATAGGTCAAAATAAAGTCAAAATTTGTAAATTATAAAGTCAAAATTTTAAGTTTTTAGGTCAAAAAAATTGGTTGCCCTAGTAACTACGAATGATGACCCAGGTTTTTTGGGTGACAACATTGCTTGCCCGGCAAGTAGTTTTGGAACCTAGTCGTTACTACACTCTTGGCGAAATTTGGCAGTTCATAGACGCGACGAGGTGGAAATTTGGCAGTTCATAGACACGATGAGGTGGAGAGGCACTACGTAGATCGCCTCTGCTTTGACCTGCTTGTTAGATTGTATTGTATAAATATGCGGCCCAAGCAACTTATTATACATCGGCACATGCTGGTTTTCAGCATTTGAGTGCTCTAATACAATCACTGCGATCACTTCCCAATGTTTGAAAGAATAGCACATTGAAGCAAATTGTTGTCCAAGACATGACCAAGTTATGCTACGCTTGTTCTTGGTTTCTTATGCCATGGCATGTGGTAGTTTCTGTGTAAATGATTTTTCAGTTTTGGAGTAATTTTCGTTTCGTTGATTGGTGGGTTATCTTCAGCCTGGTCCAGGCAAGCTCTCGCAAGTTCTCCATGAGCTCGGTGCTATAAAGAAGCAACTTCGTCAACGCTATCAGGCTTTTGAGTTTAGTTGACAAGGCATTTTGGTGCAGAATGCCGAAAAGTCCCGTGAGAACGCTTGCACTACAGTCTTTCTGCTTGTCCATCAATCCAGGAGGTTCTGCAAGGACCATTCGCCTCATTGATTGATGAGGCTAACTGGGTCACGGATGTGCGTCCTCCATGAAGATCGTCCGGTTGTTATTTTTAACTTCTAGCGTGCTAGACGACCGTAGTGGCGGTGGAAAGCCGCAATGCCGTTGTTAATTTCGTGCCACAACTTGTTGCGACTTGGTTTTGTTGTCAGTTGGTCTTGAAATACTTAAAGACGTTGGTGACGGCTTTTGTCAGATTGCTGGGCGGGATAAATGCTAGGGCTAGGGTTATATGGTCTTGCGCAAAGGGTGGCTTTGCGCACGAAACTCAACTCAACTTGTACTGGCCTTTAAACATAAATGATTTATGAACCCTCGCCGCAAAAATGCATATTTCCTTAGCCTTCTTAGCGCAAAAATTCCCTCTGCCAAATTTTGCTTTCGCAAGTCACCGTCAGTTCAGCCGCTTGAAAAGTAAAAAACTTCTGAATGCGGCTCTTTCGTTTTGATGAGGTTCTGTTAATATTTCGTCTGTTGTTCAGTGCCACCCACGCATCCGCGTTTGCTTCGAATCTGATGCATCCTACACATCAGCTTCCATCAGTGCAAAGCAAACACCGCGTGAGACGCCAGGGCATCCGGTACGCTTGCTGCTGCAGTTCCGCCACACCGGCGCACAGCTGCAGTCGGAGCATTTTTGCGCCTGCTGCAGCGTAGTCGGAGACGTGTTGATATAAAAAGTTGCCGCTTATATTCAATAATTACCTAGCCAGTGGCTTTGCCAAAATATTTTGGCGGCCCATAATTTTTGTTTTTAGGCGAGCAACAGCATTCTGTTTGGGACACCGCCTCTTAAAGCACAAAATGACGAGACATCCTAAAAATTTAGGGGGTCATAGCAACCTATGTATCTAGCTTGCATGCATTTTACAGTAAACCTCGGTTAATCCGGATACGATTCGACCGACGATTTTATCCGATTTGGGCGAAGATCCGGATTAACCGAAGATAGTCTTTTCTAGCCTGACGTCATGTAAGTACTGGGTTATCGGAGAAAATGACCTACATTTACGACCCAACAGCAAACTTTCACAGGAGTAAAATGAATTTAGTGATGTATTCACAATGGTATAACAGACTAGTAATCGAGATATCCACGCAGTTATGAAAAATCTTAAGTTCATAATTTTAAATTGCTTGGCTGCGAAGAAATCTGGGAGTTTGGACTGACGCAGAGATTTCTGCGGCTGCTCCATAAGCAGTGACTAAAACATGTTACCGAGTACAATACACTCAGGAATAATACTCCTCTACATACGTCCACTCAACGCTTATCAATACACTGAAACCGTGGTGCGGCGGTGTGCCTTGAGCGTTTATGTTCAACGTGATATGCTATGCCCGTGTGTGGCCTAATAATCGTCTGTACGATGAGTCGAATATTGCGCGCGGTTGCGGCCGTTCTTATGATAATTCTAAACGTTGGTTGGTGATCGTAAGCACTCTTGTGTTGCACATGAAAGCTGCCGAATCTTTCCTAGAGACCAGTCAATGCACTTTGAGAACACAACAGTGTGCAAGTGGAGAAAAATCCGGGTTACGAGTTGTGAAAAGAGAAGATTTTATCCGGCATAGGCGAAGATCCGGTTTAAAAATTCCGGATAAGCCGAAGATTTTTATAAAGAAATACGTTAGACATTCGTACCACCAGTTTTATCCGGTTTTGGCGAAGATCCGGATTAACCGAGGTTTACTGTACTTGCAAATCTTAAGCGTCCATATTTTGCTTCATTTAACATTGCGCACAAGTTCCATCGAGGAAGTTCTAAGCAAGTTTTTAACTAAGAAGGCAACTTGATGCGAAGCATCATTCAAGTAAATGATTGAGGTGCGGTCGGCTTGTCAGCAAAATTCTCATGCAGTTTTTACTGGGGTCGTACGTGGTGGAACTGGAGATGTTCCTTGACATTTCAAACGAGTTGTTTTCACTGAACGTTTTAGCTTCTCAAGTGTTGATATAAAACTAAACGATACAACAAAATGTAAACTGTAACCATCCAGAAATGATTCACGGGTTTAATGAATGATGATGAGGTGTCGATGACGTTGACTTGTGCCTCATTCAGACAAGCACAGAAACCTTAGAGCAGTGGTTCTCAACCTGGGGTTCGCGAACCCCCAGGAGTTCACGGGAAGATTTCCAGGGGTACATGGATGGCAGTTAAGTTTTCATGTATTGCTGTTTTTTAATATCCTATACCAGAAGAAACTACGTGCCGATTGAAAACCCGCGTAGATTTTGCCTGATCTTGCGTTGTTGTGATGCAACAATGTGAATTTTGCCAGCTAACCTGGGGGTTCGGGTTGTTTGTTTTATGACTCGGGAGTACTTAACAGGGAAAAGTTTGAGAACCCCTGCCGTAGAGTGAAATTGCTGGCATCCTGCGCGAGGCCGAAACTCGACTGGTTGAAGTTCAGAAAGGAAGAAGTACTCAAGCATACACAAAACGAAACCTATGGAGAACAGCAGTTCATGACATGGTATGTTACGTTTCAACTCGCTCCCCCAAAATTAGCTCACTTCATCACCAGAGTCTGTCATTCACCATAATAAACGAAGCAAGCGCTCGATATTGCCATTGGCATCTCTTATTGTTCCATCGCCGATGCTATCTTGGAACACACTCCCTATCGACTTGAATCAATAATAATACCTGTAGCGTTATCGTTACAATAATGCCGCGCCTGCACATGATCCACGCTGCGCTATTACCTTCCTGCGTTCATTCACCAAGCTCAACAAAATTAAAGCGATGAATGAAGTATTCAAAACGGTGAAAGGTCTTTCATGCGGTCGAGCCTCGCAATCACAGCAAAGTCACTCGAGCTTAGTTCAACCCCGCGAATGCTTGATCTTTGCAGTTGCAGTTGAAGCTGGTTTGAGCGCCAAAACCCAACAGCAAAAGCTTTAGACTTTTTACCAAGTCGGGTAAATTGTTTCTACCTAGCATCAACAAAACAGGAAAATTTCCACCCGCGCAACTGCTGCTTTAACAACTGCAAACGATATGTTCGTTACGATCATTAATTTAAATACCTCTGATGCAGATTGCCAACTTTTGAAAACTTTTTGAAGATGGAAATTACTTCATTTTGTGAACACCACTGGCAATGGTGAGGCATTAAGAAAGCACCTCCTAGAAATCAGTTACATAGCGGGTGGCCAGAACTTCTCCAACTTGGCATTCTCTGCACCATGAACAGTACGCTACTTTTCAGGTTAGCGATTGTCAGCCTTTCCGTAAGTACTGTGCCCCGCTCAATCAAGCGACATTAGCATTCAAATCAACACAGTGCGTTGAAGCCCATAAGCGAGCTGCTGATCCAAGTGCTTGATCAAGGGTCGCTGTCAGGTCATGAATGCATTTTCACCAACGATCGATTGAGCGATGTTGCTCGCCTGCACCGCAGCCTGTCGTACGGACGACCGGAGAACCATTAGAGCAAATGAGCACATTACATTTACACTGGGAAACGCCTTGCAAGGTGACAAGACGCCTTGCCAGGTTTTATACTTTGTAACCACCTCTTTCCGCAGCTATAGTTTCTAAGTAAAGGCAGTGATGGTGATTCATAATACATCTTTGTTTTGTCTTCACGATGGTAAACCACCGTAAGTTAAAATCCATAAAATATTTTGTTTTTAAAATCATTGCTGTAATGTTGGTAAAATTTTGTTGAAAAATTAATTGTTTGCATTAATGTTTAAAAAGGAAGCGTAACGCAGGCGGAAGTGAAAAGATGACGAAATTGAAGCAGAAGTATCATATATCCACTTCTACAGTTGTAGGATGCACCAATTATTGTGGTGTTCGAGCTCGCTAGTTGCCAACTTTTGTAATACTGGCATCTTCATGCAACGACATATTTTACCAACTTGAGAACGCTGATTCAAAATAAAAAGATTTTTCTGGCCTAAACAAGCAAGACTTTCGGAAAGATTGTGTTTTCACGTTGCAATATTGTCTGACGCAGACAGGACTCCCCACAGGTGTGGCCACGTTTTCACAGCACCTTCGAAAAAACTTAAGTTGGAAAGAATTTGAACTTCAAGAATTGGTCAACATTACGCCATTGCTGGTACTGTGTTTTCAGATTCGATTAAGAAAAGGCAACGCATCAGTTAAAAGTGCATGACGTGCATCTTAAATAGGCGTGTTTCTGCTTCAGATCCTAAGCTTATTTCCCGCATTATGCTAGCCTTGAACTTCAGAAGGAAATGCTGGCCCACGGGCGCCTTCACGAGATGAAATTTGGCCCTCGGAAAAAAGTTTGGACACCCTTGTTCTGGAACCTACATGCACATGGCGTAACTCGTCGCTACCTCCTGACAAATATGTGGAATCCTGGGCCCTGCATAAATCCACGGAAGCAACAACTCGTGACATTGTCGTAGACCTTTACTTTGCCATCTTGTTTCTGGATTGCCATAACTGTTAACATTATCCGTTATTTCTTGAACTGGATTTCGAAATTAGAAAAACGAAGCACTCTCTCACCCATGAAATGGTGATCATGAACATGCATTGTTTTCTACCCAGGTACCAATCTAAAATAGAAGGCTCGTTGTTTGCACAAATCACCTCCACCGAACATTTTCGCTGCTGCCATTTATTCATCGTTAAGGCATTTTCCTTATACCTATTGCAAAGGCACTGCGTAACTTCTTAACTTTGGGATATTTTCAACCGTTGCGCTCAGCAAGTTTAGTTCAGAATATGCATGTTATAATTTTGTAAAATGTTACGGTGGACAAGTGAAGCAGGGTATTCGGAAATCTGCCTACCATTCACACAAACTGCGTTGCCGAAGGACGAGGCATCCTGTTGTAAGAGTTTATAAGTATGCACCAACAAATTCTTCGTCTAGATCAGTGGTTCTTAACCTAGTTTACATATCTTACCCTTTTATCAAACAAGATTACCAGATTTACCCCCAATATACTCAATGGAACTCATTTCTTAAAAGTACGAAATTAACAAACTCTTACAGTTTAGAATGATTTAGAAAAATTTACAACTACCATTTACCCTAGGTGTAGAACCACTGGTATAGCTGTTTATACAGAAAATAATCATATTGCATTGATTTATAAAATTGTTTGGCCGTCTGCCGTTACGCTGTTATCTAGTTCAGACATCTAAAAAAAGCGGCGGAGATGGGATTTTTGCGAAGAGTTCACGGCGCGACACTGCGACAAACTGCACAGTTGAGAGATCTCAGCTAAGATGGTCCTGGCACGTGACTTGAATGTCCCGTGAAAGATTGGCGAGTCGAGTCCTGCTGGCTACACCCAAGAGAAAATGACCCAGAGGTCGGCCAAGGTCAAAGTGGCGAGATAACATCTCCGACCTGGCTTGTTCCCGCCTTGCTGTGGAGCCAGCAGAGCTGTCAGAGGTAGCTGAAAACAGCAAGGTTTTTCGAGTCCTAGAGCTGTTGCCTCCGCGACCCTCTTGTGAGGATAAGCGGGTATGAAAATAATGAATGACAAGGCGCCTAGCTGGGCACTACACATTTATAATGTCACAAGACCTTCACTGCCGAGCGCATATGAAAGGCTGCGTAGGAAAAGTAGTATTGAAAAGAAGTAGAAAGTTGCTAAGATAACTGCGACATATGGTCTGACTGCATTTACACAGTTGCATCATGGCTGTAGCAAGTGGCACAGTATGGTCTCAGAGTTGTTCGGCTTCAGGACAAGACTGCAAAAAGTGATCCAGTAAGAAGTATCCACAAGGACGATAGCAGCTAAATCTGTTCGCTAAGTTTTTACTACAATACTAGGAAAACGATGTCGCGTCAGTTTCGCATCTTCAGTCCTGTAAATTGCAAGCAAAAGCTTGCGTACGTGAAATGATCAAGCTCTTGCTGGTAAAACACTTAGCGAGCAGATTTAGCTGCGTCGTCCTTGCGGAGAATTGCAACTGAAACGTGGACAGGTGCAGCGGAATCATCGCAAAGTTATGAAAGCAGAGCATGACAGGCACATTTCTCGAAAGTTCAGCATCAATTCTCAAAAAGACAATTCGTCATGTATCATCATGATAGACTGCTGGTTGTGCCTCAGGGAGCTGCTTTCTGTACGTTCACCGACCGCGCTACTGCTTTTCAATTTCTACCGCAGGCGCATTACTCAAATCCGGATCATCTGAACGCGCAGAACCGCATTTCAGCAGAAATAATGGCAATTGTCATCAGCTGAGATTGACAGAGACGCGTGGCTTAATAGGGATGGAATTAAATGTTGATGGACAACGTATGCAAGAAATGTCGTTATAATATAACATATTCTTTTTGTTTCATATGTCGACTTTTGCGCAGGACTGAAGATGTGTAACACACGAAACTAGTTTCCTTACGCAATAAATTGCGATCGATTCGCTTGGTGTGGGTCACTGTTGTGGCTTTACAAATA
>Ga0210059_1007564_pt1 | contig 17236 bp, 15 predicted proteins | sample Ectturendosymbi2_FD_188042 | JGI IMG/M metagenome (GOLD analysis project Ga0210059, IMG submission 188042) | Ecteinascidia turbinata endosymbiont from Florida, USA - Sample 2 (SPAdes) (version 2) | ecosystem: Host-associated > Tunicates > Ascidians > Unclassified | place: Key West, Florida...
CGATTGGAATTGTACGACAAAAGAACCGAAATTCATTTGCGCATTTTAAGGAATATTTGTTTGTTTTAAGAAACTTATTTGTCTGTTTAACGTTTTAAAGAAGTTTGCTACTGTACGTAAAAGACCAAGCGAAGCTGCTGTGTTGTCTTCAACTAATTGGATCAAATCGTTGCGAACCAGAAACCATAGGTCAGGATTATTGTTCGCAATCAGACAGTCATTGTGCTAGGCCGATGCCATGCAAGGCTACCTGACAACGCAACGAAATCCGAGTGTCTATTTTACTGGGGTTAAGGTCACAGTGCATTTGTTTTTAATTGCCGCTTACTCATTCAAATCGAGTCGGTCTGTGGAATGCCGAGTGTTGACAAGTCAACCAACACCAGCACGTGTTTGCTGGGAAAAGTCTTTGTGCAAAAAATTTAAATTATGTGCCGGCAGTGGCGATTCCAGCACTTGGGATCAACCCGAACCTTTGACTACGCTTTATATTGTAGAACGCGAGCTTGCATGTTTGTGCTACCACTCACTTCACTGATTAAGGTTGTTAACTCTGGCTCTTTCCATTGGGCATTGTCAGTGTTCATATATTTTCGTTTCATGTAGGCCTTCCGTGTGCAATTTGCAGGTGACATGAATCAAAAAATATTGTTCGCAATAACAGCTCTCTCGAATACGTTCACTCGCTCTTTACTCGGGCTCATCCATTAGAGCCTGCAATTAAATACCCTCTGCAATTAAGTATTTTTCAATTTAATTCATATCGGATTGAATGTTTTTTTTGAAGCAATGGGTTTGCATAGAACATTGGATTTGAATTCCAATCCAATGGACAGTACCCATTCGAGAATAATTTCAAACGAACGTTAAACTGACTGGTAACTCAGGTTAATATGAATGAGCCTAAGACATGGAGGATTAACTGGCATTGTCATTGTTCTGTGACGTGCATTACGTAACAATGGAAGAGCTCCCATGAGAACTCTCATTCATTGTTGCGTAGCCAATGTCACGGAGCAACGATAGTGCCAGCCAGAATGAGCAAATGGAAATTTCAGTGATACAAGCCTCGAACGATTGCATTCTCAAAGTGTAGATTGCGTGATGAGCCCAAGGGACGCTGCTGATCTGGAATGCCCTGAGTGAAGGTATGCATGTTAGTGCGCTGCCACCTATCTGAATAGCCATGATCATCTCTTGTTGAAGTGTCAAGCTGCTTAAATTGCCAAGTGTGACGCCTATGCACATTTGTGGCACAAACAGTCACAACTGGTGAGCAAAAGGTCTGCCCGGAGTCGGGGTCGTTAAAATTTTCTGCGACTCCTCGACTCCACAGCCCTGGTCTGATTACAACGACTACTGACATGTCAACAAGTCCACAACTACTGAACTAGAACTACTCTTGACCACCTGAAAATAGTGAAAAACTTAAAAACAGATTAATTGACTATTGTTGTTTCGTACCTGAGTTCCCTTCTTGTGTTTTCTGCGATAAAGCACTGTCCAGGCAATTTTTCTGGGATTTTTCTTTGCGAGTAGTAAAGCTTGACATTTGGCTGACAGCAGATTGAATGTCTTCCCATCTATCCTGGCATATCGTTTGCCATGACCAGGATAAATTTTCAATCCACTGAACTGACACAGTTCTGTCCTGAAAAATGCAAAAACAAAAATATTTAGACATGCTACGACAACGATGATTACTTTGGATCAACAGTCATATACAATGTACCTCATTTTGTCGACGCCGCCAGGAAAAGAACTGCTGATGTGAAAGAGGTAAGAAGTCAGTGTTGCTGCGTTTCTTTTTGAAATTTGGTCCAAGATGAAAGGAAACACTGCAATGCACAGCATAAGTTCCAAAGTTGACCTATGCCAACTGGCGCGGATCTGGGATGCCAGAGTTGAATCCGGCAGAATTATGCGTGTTTTCTCGAACCCGGATCCGGATTCTAAAATTTGTGGTAAACCTGGCCTAAACCCGGAGTCGCTTTTTATTTTTGGCAGCAGCAGGAGTATTTTTCATTTTTTTTAAATATTTTCCAACAGACACGAAGTCAATGGAGCACAAACCCCAAGATGAGCGGATTGTGAAAATTTTCAGTCCGAGTCCAACCCTGATCCATAAATATGGAATCCGATCCAGTACTGACCGGCAAAATTTTTGAAAATTATCAGTCCGATCCAATCCTGATTCGCCCATGTAAAATCATATATTTTATTTTGCTTCATGAGGCAAAATAGACACAACCTTTTGGCATTTCCAAAATTTAATAAGGCAGTGTTTATTTTGCCATCAGAGGCAAAAGCATTGCTGGAGTAAATTTGCCATTAGGCGAACCCAGTTGGTAGAATTGGTCAAGTGCCAAGGATGATACACTTGGGTTAGTGCATTCTGGTCTCTGTCACATGACCTTAAACACTAAACCTGGACCCAAAACCTAAATCCAAAAGATAAACCCAAAATTTATACCCTAAACCTAAAACCTCAACCCAAAACTAAACCCAAAACCTTATCCTATTTAGAAATTGTCCCGCTAAAGATGCCGTTTGCAACTTTTGTCAAAAGGTTGGACATTATTTTAAAATGTGTCAAAAACGTCTTGGAAACCGCTGTATAGATGCAACAAAGACGACAGCAGCGATGCCATGACCGAAATTAGCTACTCTTTCCGCTTCTGATACATCAAACAATAACCAGGTTCTACGCAGTGTAAAAATTAACTGCATAATTGCCAAGTTTTTATTGGATACTGGGCCGTCTGATTGCTACATTGACCGAAGATTTGCTGACAAACATTCCTTTAACAATCGTAGGGCTGTTGGTGAAGTCACTCTTGCTGAGACCTCCGTCCGTATGCCTATTCGAGGTCAGTGTGTTACTCACTTATTGGTTGAAAACAATGAGTATAGTGATGTTACATTAAATGTGTTGGATAATTTAGCTATCGATGATTTTCAAAGAACATGAGAGCGTTACGTTTACTTTCGAGGGACATCGCCCTCGGTTGACCATAAATGTTCTAAAGAAAATGAGTGTCCCATTTCCTAAACCCTTCAGTCACCTTAGCAAAGACTGCCAGCCTATGGCCGACAAGCCTAGAAAGTATTCTAAGACTGATCTCCATTTTATTTGTGATGAAACTCAGTGTTTGTTATCGGATGATTTGATTGAACCGAGTAATTCTCAGTGGAGAGCTCATGCACTTGTTGTCAAAGAGCAGTCAGGAAAACGTCACATGGTAATCGATTACAGCAGAACGATTAACTGGTTCACTCAACTCGACACCTACATGCTCCATCACATCGATGAAATTGTTAATGAGCTTGCTCGATATCGGGTTTTCACAACTGCTGATTTAAAGTCTGCGTATCATCAGCTTGAATTGAATCCGCACAACCGTGAGTTCACAGTTTTCCAGTCTGGCAACGCCTTATATCATTGGCGACGGCTTCCATTTGGTCTAACCAATGCTGTGCCCGACTTCCAACAAACGATTGATTACATTGTCAGAGAGAACGATCTGAAGTGGTGTTATCCTTACCTTGACGATAGAATGATTGCTATCGCTAACCAGGTTGAACGTCATCGCAATCTGCAGGCCTTTTAGGGCACTGCTTCGAAGGCCAATCTCACTGTTAATGAATCTAAAACTCAACTTTCCAACTCTGAAATTTCACTCCTGGGGTACAAGGTTGGGTACCAGTTGGTGCAATGCAAACCGGGCCGGGTACAACCTCTACTGAACTTACCGTACTCTAAATCAGCAAAGGAATTTGAAAGGTTAATTGGTCTATTTGCGTATTACGCTCGATGGATCTCAAATTACTCAGCCAAAATCAGACCGTTAATCAAAGCCTCGCTGCCTATTGACAAAGACGCACTTCGAGCGACTGATGTTGTCAAACAGGATCTTGCTTCAGCAACTCTACAATCCACTAATGAATCTCTACCCTTCACTGTTGAAATCGATGCTTCGGATTTTGCTATAGCTGCTTCCTTGAACCAAGATGGACGTCAATTGCTTTTCATTTCCGTACTTTATCGCCTAGTGAACAACGCCATTCTGCCGCTGGAAAGGAGGCCTACGCCGTGATAGAAGCACTTGCTTATTGGAGAGCATTTTACCCTTGTAACCAGCGGTATAGTGCCAAAAAAGAGGTGTGGGAACGCCCTTCTCACGCGTTCCCACCCCACTGCACCATTGATTTAGGTTGAAGCCGAACTCTAACACTAAATATCGCTCAGATGCCCTCACATGCAAAACGCTTCTTTGATTCTCGCAGTCCACTCAGGCATACTAGTTTGCCTGTAACCTACTCCGTAACGGCCTTAAAACTTCAAGACTAATTACTCCGCTGAAACCAAGACAGCAGAGCAGGGCGGTTTAACCAATAGGCTATGTAGGCTTAAGCCTAGGGCCTCAAGGTCCAAGGGGTCCTCCAGCAACCTGTGGTCCCCACAGAGTCAATTGCTGGTATATGATCAGTTCAATAAATATTCGTCAAAATTTTGTATTAATCATTCATTAAATTTAGTTTTATTCGCCTCATCGAGCTATGTCCAATCCGCAGCCAGCATGTGGCCCAGTAGAAGTTTTTTTGCGGCCCAGTTTAGGTTTTTGCTGTGGTAAAAGTATCTTACATACTCACAACCTGTCCTTATTTTGATAATCTTGAATTGGACATATTTGATGCTGGTGGTACTCAGTGCTGCTTTATTACGTCTGTTACCATGGCAGTTAGGATTCGGACGCTTTCAGTACATTACCTTGTGCTAAATTCAGTTTGCTAGGATGAAAGTAAACCATTCAATGCGCGGCTCTCAGAAATATGTCATTCAATATGCGGCACTGGTTAAGTAGTGAAATAATTTTTGGCCCGTTAAGCCACTTGGGTTGGACAGAGCTGACTTAATCAGATTCCGTGTTGATAACGCGGGGGTCTTCCAACAAGTTGCGATGAATCACAATACGACCGTTGGTCAAGCGGCATGTCGACCATTATGTCAATACACTCAAAACACATTGGTTACGTCCTGTGTTTGCTGAACTGTACCGATCGTATGTGTGAATTAGGCGAAAGAACTATTGGCTGTTCGTGTTTGAAATGCATCTGCTCAAAGCTTGAGGTTGTACTATTACAGATAAAAGTCATGTGTAGGGTTGGCTAGCAGCTCTAATCTACAATAAAAACACAGTTGCTTCTTCTGAGCTATACTGCAGTTTTGTTAGCGTTTCTATTATGTAAAGCTCCTTTGGTGTTTTTAGCTATGATTTTTTCCATTTTAATTTTCTGTAAGAAAGTCATTCAAACATCACATTGCTGTTGAATACTTGCACAAGTTTGTACTGCTCCCATGCTAAGCCAATCAGTAAAAAATTCAAGGAGCTTCAAAAGCAAGCAAAAGTGACTTTGCCAACTGGCAACCACAGAACTCTACCCCAAAGAGACAAAGAAAAGGGTAACAGCAATACGATTACATAAGCGTGTTTGGGTCTGATGCCTTAGATTAGTGGTTTTTGGTTTATCCAACCATGCGGACCCTTTTTTCTTAGCGTGATGTTCACTAGCTGCTCAGGAGAAAGGTGTATCAAAAGAATTAAGGATTGCAATGTCCTGCAGAGGTTGCCGCACTAAGCATTCGATGCATTAAAAGTGACAAACTTCATTTTAATGAATTCCTGGATGATCTTGTTATGAAGAAGGCCAGGACAAAACCGTTTTAAATCGTTTACTGTGCTCTGTTCACCCTTAATTGATTCGATTATTGCAGCTTTTTTGTACGTATTAATGACAGCATAAGGGTGGTTTAAATCAGTCCCGTCGCCACGAGGGAGCATAAGTGGGCTCAGCCCCTCCAAATTTAAATATGAAGCACTATAAATCAGTGGAGATTTTAACAAATTTTCAGAATGTCAAGACCCTGCACAAATGTAAAGCCCCTTATTGAAAACATTCTGGCGACCGTTCTGGTTTAAATCTCACATCCTTTCGTGCGACGGTTTCGTTGCGTTCGATTATATTAGTAGTCTGAAAAAGTAACTAACACGCGAATCGTGAACCTAGCAGTTGCAACCAGTTGGGTGCTTTGTACTTGACATATTTTGCTCGTGTGTGTGAGATTTTTACAGCTGCGGTAAGCGAGTTGCAGCAGTGGCGATTCTAAGGGAGGTCTGGGTGGACTTTTGGCTGGCCCCCCAAGTTGTGTCTCGAATTCACGTTCAAGTTCTTTTAGTTTAACATAAAAAATGCCCCTGCAATATAGACATTTACGTTGGCCCCCTACTTTTTCTTTGGCCCCAAAGTGGCCCTCCACTTTTGAAATTCTAGAATCGCCATTGAATCGCAACGTGGTCCTCACGTTGTGCTTGAACGACTTTGCGCCGCCAAACATATGTGGAATGTGTTTGTTTTTTTAAGCACAGATAAGACAAAACAGATGTGGAACATAAAATACATAGAGCATGTGTTTTGTCAAATATTTAACCAAGACGTTTTCGGTTGATTTGCCTGCAAAAATTAATAATCCTGTTCCCGCAATCAAGTACGATTTCAGCAATTCCGTGTCACTAATCGCTTTTGAGTCGAAAGCAGCAACAAGCACAGTGATCGTGGGGCACTCTGGTAATGATTTAGAATTTTATATTGATTGTACTTTTAGAGCGTCAGTATCGTTATATTCGGCTTTAGCAAAATGCTTAACCCTGTTCCATTTTTCCCCCATAACAGTGAGGAGAGGGGCCTCACTAGGTGATTAGCCTATAGGGCCTCGCATCAGCTAAATCCAGCCCTGCAGCAGAGTAACGATAAATGCAAACAATCAGACGAATCGCCGAGTACTCAAATACCATTGTTGATGTCACAAACAGTAATTGCATAATCATGCTACTGCTATGGTGCTATACACGAGATAACTTGTCATTTATTCATCCATGCTGCTCCAGGCGCTATGTGTAGAAATTGAAATGAAAAATCTAAACCTTTAAGTAACGTTTCTAGTGCAAAAGACTGGCGACAAGCCAACAAAATAAAAAACGACAAAATCGGAAGGTGGCGATTGGAGCTGATGTTGTATAGCTGCACTGTTGTGCATCACCCTGGGATATAAAATGCTGGCCCCGACACTCTGACTCGAGCTCGCTCTGGTTATGTTCAACAAAACCACCTGCGCGACCTTCATGTTGCTCTCTGTCATCCAGACGTTACGCGGATGGGTCACTACGTTCGTACCAAAAATCTTGCATTGTCTCTCACTGACATACGAGAAGTGACCTCCCAGTGTGAAGAATGTCAACAGAAAATACCACACTTCGTTCGCCCAAATGATGCTCGACTTATCAAAGCGAAGCAAGTTTTTGAATGACTGAAGTTGGTCTTCGAAGGCCCATTGCCAAGCACTTCCGGTAACAAATACTTTCTCACTGTGGACAATGAGTATTCCAGATTCTCCTTTGCTTTCCCTAGTTGTGATATGACCGCAAAAACCAGTGGCGTAACTGACAGGGGCAAGACGAGCTGCCCCCCCTGGCAAGCTAAATGTAAAATCTGGGCCCACTTTATTCAACATTTCGATATTTAGTATTCTTTAGGTTGTTGTTTCTTGTGTTTTTCGGGGTGTTTTCGTTTTTTTTTTTTTTTTATCTAGTATGGACATCCACGACATTCAGAGATTCGTTATTATTTCCTAACTTTTTTCTGAGTTTTGGCTAATGGGTCCCCTTCGGTGACCGGTGGGCCCCCTTCAACTAAACTTGCCCTCCCTGGCTCAAACCTCTAGTTACACCACTGGCGAAAACCGTCATCCGGTGCTTGACGCAACAGTTTTCGATTTTTGGAACATGCTCGTACATTCATTCTGATCTATGGTTATCTTTTCAATTTCACGAACTAAAATCTTGGTTGCACTCACATGGCGTTCCCATAAGTCGACCTTCAAGTCTGAATCCCAGGGGAAATGGCCAGTGCAAGAATTCAACGGTACTATATGGAAAGCCATACAACGCTCGCTGAAATCCCACCAGCTCCCTCTGACTCATTGGGAGGATACCCTGTCAGATGTGCTTTTCTCTGTTCGTTCCTTATTGTGTACATCAACGAACTCTACTCCCCACGAAAGAATGTTTCATCACGCTCCACGATCTGTCAAGGGAACTTCCATTCCATCGTGGTTGAAACCAGACCCAATTTATGTAAAAGCCACGTTCGAAATAAGGACGAACCCTTGGTTGACGAAGCAGAACTACTGGAAATCAATCCCAGCTATGACCACATTCGTTTGAAGGACGGAAGAGAAACAGCCGTCTCGATTTGTGATCGCTCACCTCGAAGTGTTCGTGACGTGGCGTTGGTTTGTGATCTCTCACATCGAAATGTTTGTGACGCGCCGTTAATTATTTAGCATTCGTTGGTTGTTCGCAACATGGTGTTGGTTCTTTGCGCCTCCAGCTTTGTTCAGAAGTCACTGCTCAGTTGACATCGTGCATGCCATTTCATTTACTGTATGTCGCTTCCTTGTTTGCTGTGGACTCGACAAATTAGTTTAACAAATCCTTCATTGGGTCACATCAAACCTAAACGCGAAACATAAACCCAAAACCTAAACCTTTAAACCCAAAATTTAAACCCATAACTTAACTCAAAACTTAAACCCAAAAGCTAAACTCTAAAACAAAACCCTGAAACAAACCCTGAAATTAAACCCTAAAGCTAAACCCTAAACCTAAACTCTAAAACTAAATCCTAAACATTTACCTTAAACCTAAACATGAATCTTTTAGAAAAAGTACATGAAAAGCTCTCCCTATTAAAGGTGTGATGTTTACCAGCTAAGCCAAAACAAAAGGTGAGAGCAAAACTGCTGAACACACGCACAGCAAGCATAGAGACTAATACCTTGACCACGTTCACCTTGTTGCTAGTGATACGAACTCAACGCTATATGTGGAGTCTGGACAAAGTTGGATGCACAACAAAATCGTCTCAGCAGAACATTTGCCATTGATGGCAAATTATGCATTACCATTTAACAAATCTGTAAAATCACATTACAACTAACATTTTTCGTGCTGTTAGAATAATCACATCAAAGCAACAAATTTTCTCAGTCCGATCCAGTCATGATCCGGCCAAAATTGGCTTCAGTCCTGATCCGGTCCTGATCCGTGCTCATCTCTGGTACAGACACACACAGCCTGCACAATGCAGATTGATAAAAACGGACAGAACAGAACGATAAATACCGAGGTTGGAGGTAGAACAACTGGGTTACAGACACTTTCTAAACACCAGAGGTGAATAAAAAGAAGAGAGCGGACTCCACATGTTTTTTTTGTGAAGGCAGAGTCTAAGAACCCTGTTTGTTGGCAGAGGTGGAGCTCAGGAGGAGATCGATTTTTTCCTAATTTTCTTTGCAAATTCAAACTCATCATTGTTTTCAATTTTTCTTGAAAATTTTGTGGAGTTACATCGAATATGCGCTTTACTGACACATAGGGTTGCTTTTTGTAAAAATTTTGTAAAAATACCAGCCAGTTTGTCAACAGTGCCAGATATTCAAAGCGGCACAGGGAAAACAGAGAGACAATCAGTATTCTTAAGCCATAATTAATAATCTGCCCGTATTTTGGCTGGCTCCTTACATTTCGGTGTGTGTGACGTGACAATCGCACCAAGGATTGCGTCAACAGCAGCAAATAAATTTCGTTGAAGGAAATGTCCTGACAAGATTCACTACCAGAATCATTATAATTTGAGAAATTCAGTTAATTCTTTCTGAAGTTAAGGCAAATTATTTATTTTCGAAATACTGGTTTCAGGCACTGATATTCAAAATACCGGCCTTTTATCGGCGTCTATTAAATTAGCAATAAAATACCGGCCAGGCCGGTGAAATACCGTGTTGCGTCCAAACCCCGACTCGTTTAACTGTCTCACTGATCCTGGCGACTCGGAAATACTGTCCACACGCTTTAGCACACAAAGTTCGCTATTGATGTAAAAACCACACCGCAGGTCATGCAAGCCACGCAAGTTGGGCAGTCAGGCAAGTTAGTCGGGCAGTCAGAATTCCCACAGTCACGGCTCGTATCAAACACAAAAGGGACTCACACCTCGGCCCGACTCCTTCACAGCGCCACTATCAAGAAAAAGGCAACCACCAAGTTTCGCGGTTGGAATGTCAACCAATTAACATGGAAAGTCAGACGCGTGTGGCGCACGAGAACGAAAGTACAGGGACAATGGATAATTCAACTTCGCAAGTAAAATAAAATGAAACGATGTTACAAATATATGGAACAACCTTTTGGCTGGCACATACCGACCAGTGATGGAGTCTCGAGACTTGGTCTCGGTCTCGAGACGTGTGTCGAGACCCGTTTTTTTGAGACGCGGTCTCGGAGGTCTCAGGTCTCGTCTCGGTCTCGAAGGATTTCGGTCTCGGTCACGAGCTCTTCGTCTCGAGACTTTGGATAGGTTATTTTTTATGAAGGTTTGCAAGGAGTTACTCAAAAAAACGGTTTCAAAAAATGATTGTTCAAAATTTAGCCGTTCAAAGAGGTCAGTTGCTAAGCTTTCTTTGTTGTTATGTTGTTTGCGAGATGCAGAAAACAATTTGCCCTCTACTCCGTTTAAAATTTATGCTGAATTCAATAAAAAAATGTGCATGTACCAATGAAACCGCAATGCGTATTCTCTGAAACGAGAGGTTGGGAGTACTTTGCTAAGGACTATCTTTGAACTGTTTTTCCAAGAGTTTTGTTGTGAAACCCATAGGCTTATTCAAAAGAGATGGGGTTGCATTGAAAGTGTGGTTTTCGCATGCCCAATACATGAAAATGACCAGACATGAACATGTACTTGGATTTAAAACTTGCGGCATATCAATATATTGATGGATTTGGATGTTATCATTTTTGCTAAAACAGATTTGGATTGGAATTGATGATTTTCTTTTGAACTTCTTCGCAACTTTCGGTTCAGTTTTGGGACTGCAGATTACTGTGGACTACAGGTTAACACTGGATTTCAGCCACCGACACGTCGGGAATCATTTTTGGTAGGCACAATGTTGCGCTGCTCTGAGCCACCCAAAGGAAGTGTCGAACCGACGATCCTCAGCATAATAGCAAATAAGATTACACATTTGACCAGGTTCGCTCTTCTATTGCTGCTACGAATTCTACATTGTATGTGGCGTAGTCACATCGCCACATGGGCTTAGGCTAATAACAGTGGTAGGAATGTGGATTTAAAGAAGATTCGGTTTTCGCATTTACATTATATTTTGCAATGTAGTTTTTGGTTTGGATTTGAATCTGAAAAACTTGAATCGCTTTACTGGTATCTGGAAAAGACTCAAGGTCACAGTATGAGGCTAACTGGCATGATCACGATATGCATATACTACATTAAACCACGATAAGGTGTCTGTCAGTATATTGTGTTCTGCTGACCCCTCAGTGAAAGCAAAGTCTCAGGTCTCCATCTATGCAAGCTGGGGACACTTCATCCTTAAAATGCAGCATACCACGACTAGACAGACAAACAAAATTTGCGCCAATCCTGATCATCACTGAAGCAAAAAATGCTCATTTCTTTGTGTGCAAACGAAGTGGGTTGGTCCATCAGGAACTCAGAGATTTTGTAAAAATGACTCTGACTCGAGTCTCGAGTCATTGACTGTGACTCGAGTCGAGTCGAGTCATTCTGTCAATTTTTCTCAACGTGACTCGAGTTGAGTCCGAGTCACCAAAAATCGTGACTCGAGACGAGTCGAGTCATTGACTCGAGTCTCGCTATCACTGGTCAAAATACGCGAAATATGTGGCGAAGAAATTTGAGTGTCAGTACAGATGGCCAGTGTTAAAATAAAAAGAATGTAGTGAAACAGGTAAGTGGTAGATAGTAAAAAACTTTAAAATTTTGTTACTTCATTGGCAAATGATATAAACGACGAAACACCTTGGTAAAAAATTGAATGATGGAAAGCAACCTTTCCTGTGGATTTACCTCTTTACTGTGCTGTTTTGGCCAGTGCTGCTGGGGCTGTATGCGCTCGCCTACATCAACTGCGCTTGTTTTGAAATAAAAAGTAATGATTCGCCTCTTCTTCACTTTCTCAAATAACATAGGCCTGCGCTTAAGCCTGAACATCTTCAATATTAGGTAGGAGACCAGAACATGGGAGCTTTGTCAGGGCATCACCTTCTGTCCTTACACAGAAGGGTATTGTTTTGTAACGAACAAAACAATTAAAATTTTTCTGAGTCAAAACAAATTTATCGAAGCATTGCAACGGCAAACACCTCGAATATTCAATTGTTTCACCGATATTTTTCGAGTGAAAAATGCATAGACCCTCTATACGCTGCCAACATTTTCAAAGTCCATGCATTTCTTCATGGAATTTGTAAATAAGGCCACAAGTTCGAGGTTGTAAATACCTAAGAGGAAAGTGAAAATAAACGTTTGCAGTATTTGGCCGTTTGCGCAAAATTCGGATGATTATATTATCTTGATATTTGGCAATGTGCCAGATATTTTGTTGCAGCGTTATTCAAGGTGTTAGCTTTAATTACCATTAGAGAAATGTGAGGTCTCGAGTCTCGGTCTCGCACTTCCAGGTCTCGGTCTCGGCTTTTATCACAAAGCCTCGGTCTCGTCTCGAAATTTGAGCCAGGTCTCGGTCTCGGTGTCGGAGGTTACGGTCACGACTACATCACTGATACCGACCGTCTGACAACCCTACGACGCAGGATTTTGAGCTTTACTATGTCCAAAGTTCTGTTTTTACATCTCTTATTTGTTACGGTGTATGCAAAATCTAATACTATTTGGACATTCAAGCGCTTAAGCCTGAACATCTAGCCGCCTACGACCTTTAAGTAATACATGCGTTTCTGCAATCTATTCAAGGTTTCAGTGAGGGGGTCTGTAGTTTACAGATGAACAATACGCCAGCTTGAAATTAACTTACCATTGTACCCAAACACAGGTTGCGTTGTTTGCGCGATGGCTAGTGGCTTGTGTGTGATTGAAGGCTATTGCCAGCATTCTGTGATGTAGCGTAAACGTAGGCTACATACAATGTTTTACTTGTGTTACTACATATAGCCTATATAGTTTTATACAGTAATGCAGTACCAAAACAAGGAAGTTGTTGGTAGCCATGGATTGTGTCTCACCTAGAATTGTATCATTGTCTCGAACATTGTTGTGTTGTATACTAGAGTTATCTAATGTTCATCCAATGTTGAAGTATGAGGCGAGTGGTGGTTAAATATTCACTGCAATTAATATTTGTTCAGCTTGCTGTTTATAGGCATGTGTTGAGTTCGCTTTCCATCCTCAACATGAAACGTCTCTCGATTCTGGAATGCAAATAATAAAGGACTTTAACTATTTCAAAAGCAAGTCAAGAAAGCGACCCAGAAGTCTATCCATGGTTTCACTAAACAGCAATGATTGGGAAGAATATTGGAGTACTAAAGTTATACCACAAAACGAATTGAAGTCTAAAAGGATGAAGCTCGAACAATACGACGACTAGAAGCTTTTCGTTTCAAAGGACATTGTAATATTAATTGAACTATTGTACCTTTATACTCCGTTTGTAATAGCAAGTCATCACTAGGAAGAGAGCGAACCAAAACCTTATAAAAACAATTATGTCAAAAATTCAGATAAAAATATAAATAATATTTTCGATCCAAACGGATAGAAACAAATAATAACAAAACACAGTCCGAATTACGATAAAAAACGTAACCGGAACCACTGGCGACGCCGAAAAGTCCGAACTCGACGTGATGACGTTTCACGACGTCATCATAGTAGCCAATGAGAAACGAGGTGCGTCTCTGGGTATAAATACCCATGCATGTGCCACGTTCAGTCAGTCTTGGGCCACTGCTCGAGCTAACAACAAGTCCATCCACTGCAGGACTTGAGGCCACTGTCTACTAGAACCTTAACCCACTGGTTAAGAAGAAGTTTCCCACTGGAAACTTATTCAACAGTTTACCGGCATTCTGTTAGACTGAGACCTATTGAATTTATGGCAGTATGGTTTACTCTCTTTCCTCATGAAAGAAACTGAACTCGTATTAACCCCTGATATTCGCAGTAACTTTTGTTACATGCTTTAATCTATGTTTTTGCTATAAATTCCTGTTGTTTTAATTGAGATTGACAACGCAGTGCTTAAAGTTATATTAATAAAACCATGAGTGAATACAAACTCGTCTGACAGTAAAACTGAGCGTGAAATCAGCGATATTAGGCGGGTCTGAGCTTCTTAGTTGTAAACTTGGGCGTGCCTTGGACATTCCCACTAAATCAACCAGTGCTCTCGCGGAACTGTCCTAAAAGGCAAATATGAATGCCACACATGACAGGCCCAATACGGGGCAACATGATTTAGGTCATGTCTATTGCTAATAGAGCAATAGACATGCTTTAGGTCATGTCTATTGCTCTTCACAAGGCAAAAACTGTGCTGGCACTATTTTGCCTTCATTTGAACACAATTGCTTAAAGTGGTCATGAGACAAGTAGGCTACGATATGCAAAGAGACAATTGGTTGGGGTCCAAGAGTTTATATGGTTAGGGTTCAGGGTCAGAGCATGGTCAAGGTTTAGGGTCAGACTTAGGTTTGGGGATTCAGGGTTTAGAGTTAGGGGCCCACAGTTCATGTAATGCAAAGAAGAAGCCACTAACTGCTTGCCAGCTCTGAAACCATTAGCCTACAACACTTGTCCATGCAGGTGGGACTGAGCTGTTACAGATGTCACGATCCGCTAAGTATGACATGCATTCTAAACTTGTGATGTGACTATTTCAGCCAATCGTGTTCAGCTAAAGGCAATATAACTTCAGCAGATATTTTGCCTCATGAGGCAAAATAGACAATACACAAAAACGCTAGCAGGGTGCTGGTGGGTCTTTTCCACTTTCCTGATCGACTTCAGGTCTTGTGACGTATGCTTCGATCATTGGTGTAGCACTGCTCTTGCTTTCCGTGGCACTTCTATGTTAACCACAGTCTGTGTTTTCGCTTCAAGCAAAGTCTTTGTGTTTCAGCATTGCCGTAGTTCAACCATAGCGTCAAGCAACGCTCAACTTTTTCAAAAGCTTGCTTCACTGTGCCATGGTTAAGATATATGCTCCTACCACATAAAATTCTGATAATGCGATTACAACATACTAATACACAACACGCAAATATACAAATACATTACGGTGGTGCATTTCTAAGACTTGTGCAGCGTATGTTTATCAATTACTCAACACAAACATTCTTTTCAGTACATAATTACAGACGTTTTAGTGACCATCACGTCAACACTTTTCGCACAAATTTGCTATCCCATACTCTCATAAATGTTCGTTTCCGATTTTGTTCGGCGCATACTCTTGTAGGAATTGTTAAAATTCCCTAGAATAATGAGTTCTGTCAGCGGATAGCCATGTACTTTTACAGTCTACTGTGTAAAAAAAGTATGGAAAGCTTGAAAAATCCATTGTTAGTGTGAGACTGAATTTGTCCGTGTCGTAGGAAGGTTGAAGGTGACCTGGTATATATAAAAAATTTATTAAATTTTTAAGTAGGTTTTTGAGGAAAAAATATGGGAAATGTCTTAGTTAATTTTGCGGTTTGTCTGTCCATGCCCACTGCGGCGGGTATTGCGCATTGTGAACGCAGCAGGTTGGTAAAGCCCTGTGTAGGACATTGAAGAGATCAGAAAAAGATCGTGTGATGATTTGCTGTTTTGAATGACCCTTGTTTGGTATTGGTTTGGATATAAACGTGTTGTACTTTTGATGCAAAGTGTCATAAGTGTCGAGAGCAGCACGAAAACGTGAAATTACTTGCCCACTTGCGGGTTGCAAGACAGACCGTTTTGTGCTGAGAAAGTGATTCGAGACTCCGCGAGCCTGCAATGAAAGCACAAAATTCAATGCAGGAATGCGAGAAGCAGATGGAAAGGCGTTCGAAAAAATGGCGTATTGAAAATTCTTAAAGCCAAGTAAGATACTGAAAGACAAATCTTATTACTAGGAACAGTAGCAAAAGCAATGATGTGGCCTATGTTTTATGTTGAAAGGTCTGAAGAGAAGAAACATTGGTTGTAAAATTTAATATGAGATAAGGTTTTTAGTTTAGGAAAAAGGGTGTGTCTTATTGTGTATTTCTGAAAGACCATGACATTTCGAAAAACAGAAGAAGTATGTGTAATTTTGAATATGTTTTTTTGGAAAAAATGGTTGTGCTATAGTTGTATGCAAGAAAATAAAGTCAGTCATTGAAAGGCTGGTCCAAAGAAAGACCAAAGAGTTTTCTAATGGAGCTAATTGTCAAGCTGGATTCGATCCAGGCGGGTCGCAAAGAGATGCGGCCGGCATGCCGAGCAATCTGTCGGGCACCCATTTATAATGCAATGAATTACATTAAAAATGTGTACGTCCTAAAAATTGGTCCACTCTGCCAAACGCCCACGCTGATAAAGTGCCTTGCACAGCAGAGTTGAACAAGCCGTTGTCTAACTGTCGAAACAGAAATTCAGGTAGCACAAGATCAGCGCTTTGATCTAAGAGAACTTTCAGGGGAAGTGCTAAGCGGACCAGGGTAAACCTTGAACAGCTGAAGAGAGTGTTTCCAATGACTGAATGGAAAGGCATACAACGATTTAAGTGTTTCGGAAATAATTTTTATTGATTTGTTTGCAACGCTATTTTCCCTTTCCAGGTAGAGCTGCAGTGTAAGGGTCACAGATCTTTATATTTGTAAAGTGAAGATAGAGCATGCACTAAGGTTTAAATGCTAAAAAGTAGGTTATCAAAGTCTTGAAAATTGTGGCAGAAATAATTTAAATTAAAATAAGTCGCATTAAATGCTGAAAGATGTTCATGCTTTTATTGTATATAAGAACGCAGATGAGGTTGAGATGGAGTGTCAGAGGCCGCAAAAGATTGATCAGAAATTGTGAAAATTTCCAATAAAACGTTGGGTGCCAAAATGTACACGTGGTTGTTAGGTCTCTAATGAAACTTTACAATCCGCATGCTTTAGACTTAACTATTGCTAATGCGTGGGTTCGATCTAGCAGTTAAGTCAAGGGAAATATTCGCAGGTCAATGCCTGTTTGATTCCCCTATTGCTTCTGACACCTCCCTACTTTAAGTTATAATCACTCAATACAAATAAAGGTTGTTCAAATGTGTTTTATTGTG
>Ga0210059_1007565_pt1 | contig 17234 bp, 9 predicted proteins | sample Ectturendosymbi2_FD_188042 | JGI IMG/M metagenome (GOLD analysis project Ga0210059, IMG submission 188042) | Ecteinascidia turbinata endosymbiont from Florida, USA - Sample 2 (SPAdes) (version 2) | ecosystem: Host-associated > Tunicates > Ascidians > Unclassified | place: Key West, Florida...
AGAGAAACGCCGCAGGAGGAAGATCAGAGCAGCTTCAACAGCTACATCAGAGCCGGGCCAGACCTTTGACTGCAGCCACTGCGGCCGGACCTGCTTGTCTCGTATTGGACTTGTTAGTCATCAGCGCGCCTGCAATCGGCGTGGACAGCCACCTTTATTTAATCTTCGTTAGCGAAATTAAGCCAAGAAAAAGAGAAAGGTCCTCAGTGCCACTTTATCAAGTCTGTCACCATTGCAGTTAGGATTCGAACGCTTTCAGTGCATCAACTTAAGCTAAATTTAGTTTGCTAAGATAAAAGTAAGCCATTAAATGTGCGGCCCTCATTAATATGTCATTCAATTTACGGGCCTGGTTAAGATAGTGACAATTTTTGGCTCAGTAAGCAATTTGGGTTGGACACAGCTGGCCTAGATCTTAATGATACGTGTCAACGTCTCATTACAAATCTCAAGATGCATTTTTGTCATTGGCGAAATCCTACAAATGCACACAACCCACGAAAGTAACTACACAGTAATAAAACTACCTCGTAATGGGAAAAGTAAGACGTAATGTAATTAGCAAAAAACAATTCAGTTTATTAGAAGTTATCAAGCACAACTAATGGGATGGATGCACTTGATAATTTTTACACATATCAATAATTCGCAGATTGATGCAAGACAACGCGGGACGAAGGACGTTCTTCACATTTTCCAAAAAGGATCTGTTTTTGGACTTAAAGATTTTATCAATTTTGAGAATACCGCTTCACACAAATATCTTGTGCAAAAATTTAAGAGTTTGTGATTGGCTAGATCAGAAATGACTGAGCATTCATTTTTGTTCTTATCCAAAAATGACATAGGCTAAACTCTGTTTTGAAAATTCCAGTTGCAAACGTTTGTCGTTTAATAAAACCGCAAACTCATCCTGGGCATGGCAGGTGTGTGCCCTCCTAAAATTTCAATAGTGTGTGGTTTGTGGATCCAACTTCTCCTGAATCAAAGTCCAAAGTGCTTCTGAAACTGTGTATGAAGATTTTAACTACTCGGTGTGCTTTTTTCAAGACATTCGTGGTTCGGTTTAGGTGGTATTTCTGACACACCACAACGTCCAATAAGATGACATGTGCAGACAACTGAACGGAATAGCTTACACCAGTGGATAGGCAAGCAAGCGAAAGACAGGCGTCCTAATGATGCCACGTATTGCGTTTTAACTACCCTTTGTTGCGGCATGTTCGGCGGCACGATCTTGGCGGTTTACGGAAAACAACAGAAAACAAATTAAACGTGGGCTCACAGCATGCGCGGTGCCGCTGTTGATTAGAGTCCAACGACTGCGCGATGTCATCCACGAACACAGGCAAGGAAAAAGGCAGCATAACGTTTTTTGTGAGCGACAAGCGATTTCGGAACTCTCTGAAACGAGACTTGTTTGTCAGTCATACCCAAACGAGGCTGAGGAAGCATACAGGACGAACATTCAGCAAATTGTTTCGACATGCTAGTGGCCATTTGCTCAACATTTTCTTCATTTTGACTACAATTCCGGCGTGGTTTCAATCAGATCGATATTACGTTTTGTCACATCATTCAAACTAGATTACCATCACTTACGCATGTCTTGCTTTCAACGAAACGAAGGCGTTCCGCTCTTTACCCTTGCCCTGATTTTGAGGATTGTCTAATGATCACGCAACAAAGCTCTCACGGAATCCTCTGAACCTCACCGAGTTGAGTCACCCTGGCATGCAACGTTTGATTTTCCAAGACTTAACCATTTAGCGCATCACTAAGGCGTAGACAGGGGGAGGCCAAGGGGCCATGCCCTTTAAAATTTCTAGCATATCTTGTGTTTTGTGCTTCGAGACACGGTGTCCCAAACCAAATCCTGTTGCTCGCTCAAGTTCAAAATATTTGACCCCCAAAACATTTTGGGCTGGCTACGCTACTGCGTTTCACGTACCTTGTTAGACATTATTGGGGACTACGAACGCAGCATGCGAAGAGCAGGTTTTCACGAATGTATTTGGGTTAACAAGATCACAAGAGCGTCGCGCTATGCGCATTGCAACCTGATCAACAAACTCAGCAAGTTACATGTCCGGCATTTTATTCGGGGATAGTTTAGTTTTTTTCCGAAAATCAGTAAACTTTTCATTAAAATCTGCGCAGAATTCACAAAGGTGACATCACTTGTCTTGAAAACTTAACAAACCGCTATTATCGACATTTGAAAGCTTCAGACAGTGTTTCGCAAAGTGCAGAAGTACTGACGCTCTTCTGTGAAACTTTCCATTGCCATGTTTTTCATGATCAATAAAAGTAAATAAAAAACTTCAAAATTTCGCCCGCTGCCAGCGAAGCGTTAATCGATGAAACCAAATACAATGAAAAAGTAACTCCAGTTTTCAAATTCAACGAACGAAAAAGCAAAATATCCCAGATGCACCGCGCCGTCCATTAATGGCAACTACGATTTCACAATTCACAATGAATACTTCTTTTCACGGTTGGTGGACTTGGGTCGTCTTCGTCCCTGATCTTGGTGCTAGCCGAATATTTGTGCTCGTGTTTGTGACTGTCTAACTAAGTTAACTGCATAGGATGCATAGAACGCAGAAACTTCGAGCATGGGAAATGCGATTGCCAAGATATTTTTGTCAAATGCGTGAAACTCGCATTTACCGAAGTCGTTGTTTTGTGGCCTGAAAATTGCCGACACTTCAGGACAGCGCGATGTCAACATACACGCTTGAAGCAACCTTGGCTGCTGTATCCTTTCCTTTGGTGGGCAGTGGCATGGTGGAGGTCAACGGGAGCTGAGCGTAATGATCGTTCGCACACGTCAGGAAAAAATGAGCAGGAAACAACGACGGATACGCGTAAACACCGCACGTAAGAAAAAAAACACATCCATAAACCTCAAGAACATGGTTGCGTTCAAGCTTTTGCTTCAATTGCTTCGCAACCGCACGAATGCGTCTGCTTGCCTGTTTGCTTGGGTGGACAAGGCGCGGGTACTGACCTTTGACCTTGCGCAAAAAAGCATGCCGGAAGCGAGCGCCATTTTCTATGAGGCATATCAAATCAAGTGCAATGGCGGGTAAATACAACTGAACATACATCGCTATACGCCGAGTCTTTGTTCACATCTTGAAAACTTTTCGAAAGCTTCGAGAAGGGCGAGATAGCTCGTGGTCCGATGACTTTTTAAAGATCTGCAACGAGAGATGGACGCAAAAGCTATTAGAAAGCAGGCAAAGCACATTGTACAGAACAAAAGCACCATCGAATACTAAAGACAATAAGTCGGACGATGTAGTCATAATAATTGCAAGCAGTGGTACAGTTAGAGAAACGGTGGGGAACGGCCAACTAAAAAGAAAAAATGCCTTGCTTCAACAAACTCGTTCAAAAGTTTATTAACACACCAAATCTGATATCACAGCTGTAAAGAGGTACGGGTTGTAAACGGCCTCATTTTGAAACCCGACATATATTTCTGAAGCCCGATTTAGACCCGAAAGCCACATTCACCGAGTGAGTCAAGATACGCGGAACTGCGAGGTATAGGTGGCGTATAGCAAAGACTAAACAATTCACAAGTAATCAATTTTTGTTGGAGATTTAATCAATTCGATTGCTTCAACAGTAACTGGCGACAACAAAAGTGTCGTTGCGAAAACATTTTGCAGGCAGGATCGAAATCGGCCCGAAACATTTTGACGAACTTAAGCCCGAACCCGGCCCGACATACAACTCTGGTCCGGACTGAATTTTTGCGGAGTCTGCGATTTTTATCTTTACAAAGCGGGTATGCAGCAGCACTCGACATTTATCTCGATCACATAGCAGCATTACAATTAAGATTTACGCAAGCATATAAAGCAGTGGTAGATAAGTGCGGTCAGTCAGGAAGTTGCAAATAGTGTATCATCAGTTTTATATAGGGGTTCTACGGTTGAATGGCCCAGTTTGTGAGCCAACAATTTGTTTATCTGTTGTGTGTTTTTTTGAAGATATCATACTTCAAGTTCGGTTTTATTTGCTTGCACATAGGGCCACGCGGCTACTCCGTATTCGCAGGCTACATTGGAGGCAAGCCAATGACAGCACCGCATGTGAAACTTTTTCATGCACCCACCCTGGGTTTATTTTTCCGGTCATAGACCAATTTTTTTTTAATGGCCGACAGAGAGTTAATTCGGTCATAGTGTCGGACAAATAGGCCAGCGAATACTGTTACGGCGATTTTTAAGACTATCATGACACAAATGTCTCAGCGAAAAAAAGCAGCATGCACCCTTTATCGCCAAGCACGGTTTTCGAAGTGTTCGACATTGACCCGACCTGGATGCGAACCAACTCTGTCAGCTTCAGTTCAGTACCGCGCACTATATAAACACTATCACCGAGCCAGAAGAAACCACACCTTATTTTACAAACACAAACCGTTCGGTGAATGCACGTGGTAACTTACGGGGCTCAGTACCTCCAAGGTTAAGAACAACTGCTGTACAGCCGTCAGTAAATTTAAATTTTGACTGAAGCGGAATGAAGATCAGTGTAAAGACATATACAATAACGAAGCTGAGTGTGGGGAGGAAATTATGATCAGGACAACCATACGCCATTTATGGAAAAGAATGGCATCAGAATAACGACGAAGATTTTTTGTGAATACTGAAAATGACTTTGACGTCTTTTAAGTGCAACTGAAACATTCAGACGAGATATGCTGTAATGTGGTCATAACCTGCTGTTGAACACGGTGTTAGTGGACAGGCCCGAATAATTTTTATACTTGGATTTCGATTTCTGAACACGATGACGCTGGGCAATTCACATTTAAAAAATTTTTTGCTGACTGTTGACAACTATTGGCCGCTTTTAAAGTCAATACGTTCGCCTTGTACTACAAAAAAAATCATTTATCCTTTGGCAAAACTCCATGTAAGCGTGACCAATCAGAAAATAATGAAAATTACTCGTGATCAACCAGAAAATAATGAAAAAACTCGGGTCTGTTTCAACACCTCGAGTACCTGCAACGCATGTTTTCTTTTATAATTCTTTAAATCCGCAAGCATCTCGATTTTAAACTGTTTGATGTCTTGTCTGCCAGTAAAAAGGAACAAACGAAAATCTAGTCTTTGCTATGACTATCACTTGAAGGCCAATTACCAAAAAATATCGATGTCCAACAGCAAGTCACTGTGCTCTTCTCTTCAATCACTCCGCTTTCATCTATTTTCGCTTTCATCAGCGGTTGGGATCGACTAACGTTATTTTATGGTTGAGGAACCCTGCATGGCAGAAATGTAGCCGAAGGAAAATTAGAACATTCATCGTATGGCGGATGCCCTCCTAAAATCTTGCCGAAAAAGCTTCTACCATCCCCAGATCAGTAGTAGAGACCAAATATTACGCAGACCTAAGCAAATTACAAATATTCTCTTCAGAGTTGGGCGACTTCATTGGGTTTGGTCCGTATATACCTAAAATGAGCGAATGCGCCCCTGAAACAGAAGGTACTTTATCTCAACACGAAGCGAAGTATACGTCCAAATCTTGTCGATTATTTAAACATCACGAGGAAAATCACACAACAGGAGCACGTGCATAAATGGCACTCACATAATTTCCGTCAGACGCACAGCCCAAGGTTGATATCCGTGAAAGGAGCGCAGGTCACCGAAGCTTATCAGCAAATCAGGATCGTCCAAGTTGCCATTCAAAGCTGCGAAGAAAATGACGAATGATAAAAGTTTCAACAACATCACTTTTAAACAAGAACTTCGTGCGCAGCTACCCAAAACACCTCCTTTTAAATACCTTTTTAGTCCTTCCTCCTTTCATAGTCCCAGTGGACAGCGGATCGATATTTCATAATCAGAACAATTTCAGGGAAAATTATAGATATCAAAAGACAGCAAAGACAACAAAACCAGAACATGTTTTCCTAACTAGAGGCATATGTTTAAAAAATCCTTGGCAATACTAACTATTTGCATGAAATAAGGAATGTCTGACCTGCTTTTTTTGCTGAGACATTTCGGTCCTTTTTTGCTGAAACATTTTGGTCTCTGAGACATTTCCGTCATTTGTCTCAGTTTTATAAAAACTTGCCGTAACAGTTTTCATCAGTCTATATTTTCAGACATTCTGACCGAATGACTTATTTTTTTCGGTCTTTTCAAAAACATTTCGGTCTATGACCGAAAAAAACCCAGCCTTTGACTCCGTTAGGTTTTCTTTTTTATAGAAACATATAGTACTCAACGTTAGAACATCTTGCACACTACTAGCTACTTTGTCGCCATATTAGAAATCCATGTATAGGGCTATACCGCATTTTTATCTGCAACAACCCACAGGAATGAGTTGTGCAACCGAATTCTGGCGGCAGTTGGACTTTTGATTCCAATTTATTTGCACCACAGGACTCAGCTCTAAACACTCATTTTTGAAAATCACTGCCATGTGTGAAGCCAGGTACTGTCCAGTTTTCAGACCTTTCATGTTCTTACTCTCAGAAGTATGTTAGTTTATATAAACGCCTACAAAATATTTCGAAACTGTAAGTAATCATACCTTTCATTCGGTGATCAACCATTGTAGGGTCTATTTTGCTCATTTCTATTTTTTTTTCAAGCGAAAGTGCACAGATTGTTTTGAAGCACTCCACCAAGCATTTTCGCCCATGTTCCAGTGAGGATAAGATGACATTGTATGAAGCTGAAATTTCTTCTGTGACAATGAATATCGACAAAGGTTGTTTAACCAAGTAAATTGACATGCTAACTGCTACAAGCAATCCAAGTAAGGTACCAGTTTTTAATAATTTAGTAGTACATATCAGACATGGGCGATTACATCACAAATGTAATCAATTATGATTACTTGTCAAATGCTTGATTACGATTACCCAATCAGACAGCAATGACAACAAAACACTTACAATTGCAATTACATTGTCTTGAAACATCCCCAGAAAGAAAACAACATCCATTTGCATGGTTTGATGTAAGTATATTTTCAGGCAACATACAATATGCATGAATGCAATAAACAAAAATTACCAATCTGTCAGGATTAACCACGGAAAAAGAAAAATCACTTATTTGCTACTGATATGTTGATGCAGTCAACAAACCAGTGATGTAACTAGAGGTTTGAGCCAGGGGGAAGCTTAGATGAAAGAGGTCCGCTGGCCACTAGCCAACACTCAGAAAAAAGCTTGAGAAATGATGGTGAATCCGAATGGCTATACTAAAACCCTAAATCAGCTATGTCCAACCTGCGGCCTGCATGCAGCCCAGTCGAGGTTTTTGTGCGGCCCAGTTTAGGTTTTCGCTGTAGTAAAAGTATCCTACATACTGACAATCTGTCCTTGTTTGATAATCATGAACTTGACAGTTTTGATGCAGGTGGTCCTCAGTGTCACTACATCACATCTGTCACCATTGCAATTAGGATTCGAACAACTTCAGTATATATTAGTTTAAGCTCCTTAGTTTGCTAAGATCAAAGTAAGCCATTCAATGTGCGGCCCTCAATAATATGTCATTCAATGTGCGGCCCTGATCAAGATAGTGACATACTTTTTGGCTCAGTAAGCCATTTGGGTTGGACATAGCCGCCCTAAATCAACAGAAAATCCTCCAAGAAATGACAACCTACTGAAAACTAAAAGAATAATAAAACCAAAACATATGCTAAGCGGGTGACTGGTTTTTATATTTAGCTTACCAGGGTGAAAATTCGCCCCTCTGCCCCCGTCAGTTATGTCACTACAACAAACACTGTAAATGTTGATCAAACAAAAATAACGAATAACTTTTTGTTGATGGCTTTATCAACAGTTTGTTACAGTTGATAACATCAATGCTTCAAATCTTTTATCAGTCAAACGACATCAGGCTTGAACACTCATCCAGCAACGCTGAAAAGTTAGTAATTTCAAAATTGCTGACTATTTCTTAAAACTGCAGGTTACGTTTTCAGCCTTTGGATCATCTGCAAGCGCATCATAGCATTGCGTGGCTTTTTATTTGAAATGAACAGTGTTGCCAATATAGCTATGCATCTGTCTATTGAACCAAAAGTCATGGTTAACACAACCTCACTGGTTTCATTGAGTTTTTTTTACCAGTATCTGTGGATAATCTGTTGACATGCCAGTTATCAGCGTTGTGGAAAGGTGTTTTTGACTTGGGTTAAATTACCTTATCCCTCTGAAAAAAAGTAAAAATTACAGAAACTACTGTACTAATAGCCTGCTCCAGCACTTACATTCATAGGTTCAATCTGAATATATACAAATGAAACCAACACCTTTCATCATAATGTACCACCATCTCTTCTGTTGCCAATTGTCAACCCGTTTTTAAGGAAAGCTCTTATTTTTTGTTGCTAAGTGTGACTAGACACTACATTACTTCTGGCAGCCAACAGGAAGGCTAGCTTGAACAAAGCGAGAATTCGCTACAAATGCTGTGATTGCCGCTGGTCTATCTAGATTTAATGCACACAGGTGGGCAAATGACCTCCTGTGAAACATAAGAAATGATGATAGAGGAAACCCAACCACCAAAACTGTGGTACATCACACAGTGATGTAGGATGAAGATTTCCAAGTGAATTGCAAAAGTAATCATTGATTACACTTAAATTGACAATGTAATTAATTACGATTACATAATATTTATAGTCAGTTCAACCGATTACGATCACTCAAAAAACTGTAATCAAATTTAATTGATTATGGTTACCCCTTGTCCGGTACATACTGTGAAAACAAATTTGTCAACCACTTTAAATAAGTGATCAGTGTTTAAAGCAAGATATGAAGAATCACAGATAAAGTCCTGAAGATGTGCCTTTTTTGTTCAAGGTAATGACCAGCAAAATATCAGACCATCCTGCCCATTTATTTCATTCATTCAAGCACACCCAAGAGCCATGGCAGGAAGTTTAACATTGCCTGTGCAGCAAGAATTTACAACTTTACACAGGCTTTGCAAACCAGACAGCAGTCTATATAAAAATATAGCATTCCAATTTGGCGGCAGCAACTTTAACAACTTGCTACTTCTAAGATTTTTGAATAATAAAAATCGTTGCTGAAAAAAATTTTAAGCATGTTAACTCATTGATCAGCAATACCCTCACTTGAAACTTAAAAACCCATGGAGTTTGCATTTAGACTTTTGAGACAGGAAAGTTATTTATGATTTTGCATTACATTGGTTTACTGGATGAAACTGACTGTGGCTGACAGAGCCATGGTAGCCTTTTCTCTAATCAGGACTGGGAAATCAGAACAGACAAATACAAGGACGCAGACTGAACGTGAAGTGCTCTGTTTTCTGCACAGAACATAAAACTAATTGATAAAATGGAATGCACCAAGAGGATGGTGATTTGAAGTGGATCAAAGGCTAAATTCACCAGCAACAAAGGGCTGCATATAGTCTATAAATTAATTCTGTACCAGTGAAAGCAGAATACAATTTTAACAGATATGTATTGAACAGTGTTCGTTCATTTATGACTTTATAACATTTGTTTCAGTTAAAGAATATTTCAAACTGCTTGTTTGAGGGGTTTTAGCTTTTGAACTTGGGCATGTAGCTAATACTTTTACTGAACAATCAAACAGAAGTGCAATCAATGTAACTCTTCAATCAACATTTCATACTTTGAAGAAATGAAGAGGAACTCCTATAACAGTCAGGTCAGTGGATCTGATCACACCAAGGGTTTTATGCATCACCACCATCATTTCATTTCTGTTACCCATGCATCAGAAGTTACAGAACACAGGTTTTATTTCACACAAATTAAATCCTTGTACGTAAATAAATCTCTAAAGGACACTGCACAGATAAGCAGTTGCTACTGAAATGTGACCGGTTTTCCTGCCAAATGATGCTGATAGATTGTGGTCATGTTACACAGGGTTTACTTGGCAGTTTCATAACAGATAAACTGTGGTCATGGTCTGGATACCAAGGTGGTTGCGCTAATAAAAAAAATGTAATGCATTGTCTTAGGACAGCATCAAAGTGATTGTGATAGTGGGATGGTTGCATTGTCCAGGTGGTTGTCAAGCGGGGTTCTACTGTACTACTTTTAAAGCTTGCTTGCAAGGTGCTCAAACAGTTGCTTGCAAGGCTCGTGGCTGAACAAATACAACAAAGGTTTAATACACATGGCAAAAATAAATCAACATGCAGAATATGATGCTTTTCCAACAAAATTAGATGCACACAGAAATCAGTTTATGCATACAACATACCTTTAAACTGTCCCATGTGAATGGTGTATTTTAATCTTGAATCTGAACTCCCAAGCATTCTGAGCTGGCATTCTTTAAACAACTGTTCAAACTCTGCACAATGTTGTTCAAGATGACCTGAAATTGACAATTAAGGTATTTTTAAGGTAACAACAAACATAAACAGACAAATAAGTCTTTCTTGACGAAAAATCATTTAATAGCAAACAATCAGCAACCAACTGCTTACTTGCGTACAAATCAACAAAGTTAAAGCAACCAAATATCAGCAAGAGCATTTGATAAGTACTCACGCAATAATGACCAGCAAACCTATGATAAATTTCATGTACCTTACTAAAATTGGTTAAGATTTTACTTGAGTTCTTTTCATTTTGCTAACATTGACAAATTTGTTCGTTTTGGAACCTGATCTACTCTGATTTAATGTGATCACATATAACAAGAGCCAACAAAACAGCTAAGAAGCCACTTGGTTGTTGTTATTAACCTTGTTCATGAGCAGTCTTAAGACACACTGAAGCTTGGTCATTCAATTGAAAAAATAGTCATCCTTCTAGGATGCTTGACCACACAACCATTTCAGTCTTTTGTTGTTCTACCTTAATGTCATACTTTTCAGTATATATGATTCACACCTATTAAAACAAAAGTTTTATTGTCTACAGAACACTTTAACATGGCGTATTTATTACTAATTGCATTTGTTATGGTTGCTAAGTAGGAATAACAAAGCTGTTTCTACATTAACACCTTTGATGTTAGGTGGATTCACCTTTAAGACTTGCGCAAGCCATTTTTTCACCATCACTTTTTAACTCCATAACTTGCCAGAGCTGTTCAAATCCTTAAGATGCAGCGAGTCTTCCAGTTTGGATTAAAATTTTTTTTAAAGTTTTGGATTTCATTTTTTTGTGGGAAATTTCATAATTGGGATAGATTTAAGCCTTTTTGGCCCAGGTTACCTGGCCCTGGGCAGTGTGTGCCAGCTGCAAGAATGAATTTTTTGACTCAAGTTTTTATAAGAAACTAAGCTAGTAATCTGAGTCAAGAGCAGGCCTGCACAACATACAGCCCGCAGGCCACATGCAGCCCGCGAGAACTCAGTTGCAGAAAATGTTACAAAAGCCCGACTTTGGATAATTACTTGTCCTTTCAGAATTTCTTCCACACTATGACGAAATAGACTTTTGCGGCCCGCGGCGAGTTTATGTTGATCAATTTGGCCCTTCGAGCTTTCTGAATTGTGCAGGCCTGGTCAAAAGCCTTTTTCTAGCATTTCTGGTTTAAAAACAACAAATTAAGTAAGGGATTAATTAATAAATTTGTTATTTCTAAGACATAACCTCAATCTTGGCACCTATAACTATGCTAGTCTGGATTTGGTAGAAAGCACATGCATGACTTTTTAAAAATTTAATGCCATGTCACATGAAATAAGCCAATCACCTTTTCAGTATGCACACTTCTGAAAACAATCATACCATACATGAGCATTATATGATTAGCACTTGCCATGTGTATCATACTTTAAAATTTAAATATCATGTACAATATTTTATCAGAAACTGCCAGTTTCTAATCTGGCTGCTATGGACTTCAATATAGTAAAGGTCTACTTATAGACCATGTCTCATCTTGCCTGTTTCACACTATCAATGCTATTTGGCATATCACGAGTGTTAAAAGAACAGATACTGGTTAACATACTGATATATCTCTTACTTTTACTGGAAATTAGCTATGAACTGCTTCTCTTGAAAGTTTATACATTATGAAAACTGTGGATATACGCACTTGTTTAGGCTTGTTAAATGTTTTATTAAAATTGCATAAAAACTGTAGGTTCTCAAAAACAGCCCAGTATCCACTATCCAACCTATTTTCCAATGGGAAACCACCTGGTACCAAAGTAAAAAAATAGCACTTATCGATAAATTTTCTTTCCATTTTGTTTCAACACAAATATATAGTTTTAATGATATAGATCATCTTTGTACACCATACGCTCATTGGCCTAAAGCTATGGTAGTAAAGTGTATTACCTGAATTTGTGATGTTGTTTCAAACTTGGAAATCTGTTTGTTTATTATTTGTGCAATGGTTTGCAATTTTTTTGCTTATTTGTTTGGTTTGTTTTTCTTATAAGTTTCTCAAATAAACTAAACATATCCCATTTTGTACATATAAAAGACAAGTGCAAAGTTTTAAGGATTGGACTACATGCAAAGATTCACAAATGATATTAGGCTACAGCCCCATGAACATCATAGCAACAATATTTCTGTATGGTGATAAGACTAAGAGGATTGCAGTTGTCAATTGCTTGTGCCTGTTGACTAACACATCCTTGGGTCTGTGTAATGATTCGTTTTGTTTTCTTTTGTGTATTAATACTACATACATTACTACTAGTATAGGCCTACCAGCTGTGTGCAGACACTCCTCAGGAGGCTAAAGTGAATGTCATAAATTTGATGAAAACATGTTTGTTCATAAAAAACTCGAATATACTCACCATGCTTATCACAAACAGTTATATTTTTAACTCCTAGCAAGAACGACCAAAGTACAATATTGGCAACATTTCTACAGTTAATCTCATCCTCTGCAACAACGAGAGCTAAATGTTTTGGAAGTTTGCTTAGTCTTTTTCCATCTTCATTCAATTTTTCAATGTAAAGAGAGGAACGCCACCCGTAAAAATGTTTTATTATTCGACTAGTGTTTGCCCTTCCGGATGTAACAGTTTTTACGTATCGCATACACCGCGCAGCGCGGCAACATAGTTCAATGCTTGATCCGATCATACGTTGCAGTACATAGACCAGGTACGTCCACAGCCACAGGAAATTGGTCCTTTTCTCTATGACACTTCTGCATTCACGTTGCTGTAGTTCCATTGCAAGAAATAGCTAAAACATGAATAATTATCACCGAATTTTTAACCCACACAACAGTACACACCACCCATCACCACGACAGCGTCCCACAACCTTCGAAGTGAACTGGTGAAGCGACACGTCGAACGTATACACTCACCACAGCAAACCGAATTGTACGCGTTTCCTGGTCACGTGGAAGATCCCACGTCAAAGAACACCTTTTTCCTCACACATGACGTTACAACTTGCAACAAGAGTAGAGGACCTAGACGTGTGCTACAGTGCGGTATTGTTGAACAAATTGGGGATTTTTGCAATCCTAATCCAGTCCAAAACTTTCATTGAGTAATCCGGTCCGACCTAATCCGGTAGACCTGTCCAAATATTTGATCCAATCCGGTTTATATCCGAAAAACTCTGATTAAGCATAATACTGCTATGATCAATGCAGTTTGGATATCCATATCTGATCCGGTTCAGTTTTTTCAAAATCCAGTCCAATCCGGATCCGGTTCTGAATTGCAGAATCCGATTGGATCGCGATCCGGAAACCGGATCATGTTCAACACTGCTGTGCGGTAAAAGTGGCCAGAGTCACTTTTTTACTCCGACTCTGCTCCTGTTCCAAAATTTTCGAATTCGGGTCCGGGTCCAGAAACTTTTCAAATTTGAGAATCTGACTCCTGTTCAGACTCCGGCTAACATCGATCCAACCGAAATTTTCCAATGCTTTTTTTAAGAATCACCACGTAGACTCCTGTTACTGCCAAAATGGAAAAGTGACTCCGGTCGGGGTTTTCACAATTGTTTACTCGGGCTCCGGATCGGGGTCCGAAAGAAAAACGCAGAATCCTGTCCGAGTGGACTCAGGCACTCCGGAAATATGGCCACCTCTGGTATGCGGCAGAGGTGGCTGTAGTCACTTTTGCAAACTCCGACTTCGCTCCTATTCCAAATTTTTGAATCCGGATCCAGAATTTTTGAAATTTTGAGAATCTGACTCCTGTTCAGACTCCGTCGGCGACTACCATTGATCCAACCGAAATTTACCCATGTTTTTACTAAAAGATGAAATAGAATTGCAGCATGTGCTGCAGTTGACTGATTCATCTTGAACTGCTGAGGCAAGCACAAGAGAAAGATGGCAATTCAGGGCATTAGACTAACGGGAAAGCAGCCACCAGCAATGGAACTCCCTCAACGAGTTCACTCTACTGATACTAGGTTGCACAATTATTATATAGGGAGAAGTGAATTACGATAATTCGCTTGTGGTGACTATCACAGTGACTTGTTACTCATGGGCACCATCTAACGGTGGCCATTTATTTACATGTGGCGCCATCTCCACGCCACCACACATGTCAATCATAAAAATTTGAAAACAGGTACATAACAATTAATTATCAAATTAAACAAAACAGAACAAGGAAAAGTGTGAGTTAATGATTTGATCATAAAAAGCAACATACCAACTTTGGTTGTAACAAGCAAAAGCAAATGGCATCCAAAAATAAGAAGTGGAAGCATCCACAAGATTTCCAGACATTAAAAAAATGTTTATCATTAAACAATGAGGTAGGATTTACTGTTGGCAATGACATAATTATTTGCGTATTGCCTCTAACAAAGCTTTTAAACAACTACGTAAACGAATGAAGTAGTAGTTTATTGGCAATAGGTATATGGTGCTTTGGCATGTACTAGATAATTAGTTCGCCGGGTCACCAAAAAAGACAAACTTATTCTTCATGAATCATGGCAAGTGGAGTTTATTTTTTCAATTCATAGTGCGAAAGGCAGGGAATCAAGCTGAAATCTGTATTCATGATGCTCTGTAAATTTTGTTCATTCCTATTGTCACGGAAACCTCGTATTGCAGTAGGGTTGCTAGGCTTGCTATGCTACATCCACTAACAGTAATTGATGAATAAGCACTAACCGATGAGTAAATATACACTAACTGATATTGATGCACACCAAAATAGATATTACAGCAAAATAGGCACTGCAATGCCACGTCTGTAACCTCGACAAGGCACAATTTACAAATGTAATCGGACACCACGTTGTATTGAGTCCAATAGTGGACTGATGGGATGCTATGATGGTCAGGGGCGGATGTAGGGAGGCGATATCCCCCCCTAAAATCTGCGAAAGTAACTTCATTTGCCGTGATTTTGTACAATTCCGAAATCAGCATTTGCGATATAAGGCCATTTTGTTGTCCACTGTTTTGTCACAGGAGTTTTGTGAAGTAGGCCTATACTTCCTCTCTCATACAGTAGCGAAGCCGTCATGAGATTTGACAAGCAAATGTTACTGAAATCGCCCCCCGGAAACTTACTGGCTGGATCTGCCTCTGATGGTATGGTGGTGAACTGGTGCTCTGCACGACACGTCCACTGCCTCTTTCAAATAAGTGTGCGATAATTTATGCGAACTGCATTATTTCCTTTAAAATCTTTATTTTATGATAGTGTTGGCGTCAAATACCAAAAAGAGAAATTTGAAAAGCTTGATCATGATCCAGACACACGAATGAAACCGTAGCCTGGATCTGATCTGGCTAATTGAAATGTGCTGACTCCTGCCGGACTCGCGTCCTGAAATCCTGATCCTGTACACCTCTGGCGCACACCAGAGGTGGACAAAAAGCGGAGTTGTGAAGTCTGTGGGGTGGACTCCGCATGTTTTTTGCAGATGCAGAGTCTAAGGATTTTCTTTGTTGGCGGAGGCGCAGTAGATGAGATCGATTTTTCTCTTAATTTTCTTTGCAAATTTCGAACTCATTATTACTTTAAATTTCTCTTGGAAAGTTTTGTGGAGTGACTTCAAGCATGCGTTTCACTGACACAGCATTATTGAGGTTTTCTATGGTCACAGCTTTGTTTTTGCATCTCTTGTGTTACACAGTGTATGCAAAATCTACTACTATTTTGGACATTCAAATTTAAGCGCCTTGGCCTACTCGTCTAGCCGCCTAAGACCTTTTAGTAATACTGTACACGTAGTTTTGCAACCTGTTCAACGTTTCAGTGGGGTAGTCTGTAGGCTACAGCTGAACAATACCCCCGTTTCCGATTAACTTGCCATGGCACCCAAACTCAGGTTGCGTTGTTTGCTCACGGCTTTAGTATGATTGAGGCTGTTGCTTGCATTCTATATTTAATGCAGCATACGTTAGGCTACCTACTGTTGCAGCCACAATGCTGCGTCGCCCCGAGACACCTAAAGCGGGAGTCGCACCAGTGACCCACCACGTAACAGCAATAAATAGAGCTTTCCCCACTCGACCAGGCAGACTCTACCAGTGGCGTAGCGAGGCTAAGTGTCGCCGAGGGCCGACCATAAAAGTGCCGCCCTTTCCACCCCTTAAATTTGTTTACAAAAATTTAAAATGAAAGAAGATTATGTTTCGCGCATATTTAAAGATATAAGGATTAATAAAGCATCTTGAAAATCACAATCAAACACTCACAAACTGAAATGGGTCTTGTTTATCATTGTCGAATATGAGTCTTGCTTTTACTGCGTATCACCACCTTTCTTATTATTAATTTTTCTATTTTTTGCTTTCTTTACATATGCATGTACGAACCCGACATGTTGCGTCAAATTTTCTTCCCTGTTGGTTTTTAATCTCCGGTAAGCTCACTGCATGACTCTTTCATAATTTACTCATTCCACCTTACCAACAAAACCATCGCCGGAAGGTCTTCAGTTGGGGGCATTTCGTTTGTGCAGGGGGGGATTGACATTCTAAAATTTGACAAAAAATCCACTGAATTATAGTGCTTCATATTTCTGATTTATAGTGCTTCATACTTCAAGGATCGGAGGTTTGTTCGGAGGACTAAGCCCCCGTGGCGACAGGACTCGTGAGCAGCAGACGTCGATTCTATTTGAATAAGACGAAGCCGTTATAAACGAGTAGGTTTTTTGTTGTTAACAAGTAGGTTTGTTTTGCTGCTGCCTTTGTAATTAACTTCTGCTGGACTTGTGTTCCAACCTTGCCTCCTCAAACTGTGCTGGTGTTGTATTCCATGGGAATGAAA